>Ga0209344_10000057_pt1 | contig 230038 bp, 173 predicted proteins | sample Cruoilmetagenom6_FD_187293 | JGI IMG/M metagenome (GOLD analysis project Ga0209344, IMG submission 187293) | Oil polluted marine microbial communities from Coal Oil Point, Santa Barbara, California, USA - Santa Barbara Oil Seep Sample 6 (SPAdes)... | ecosystem: Environmental > Aquatic >...
AGTCCTCCATATGAAATGGGCTTTTTACAATTAATATGGAGGACTCAGACTTGCTCATAATACAATTACAAACCTATATTTTAATCCTACTCTTTACGTTAATTTAGTTTTACTATAATTAAAAGGTGTCATTAATAAAAAGTTACCATTAGCAGTCACTCACAACACTCTACCAAATGATTCTCCAATTAGGATTTGAAGTCCTTTAATTCGGTTGGATAAATATTAAGGATTATGTTATATCTTAACATTAAATTAACACACAGTGATTAAAAACGTGGTCTCTTTGAAGTTTGAATAAAAGAGCTACTTTTTAATATTAAAAAACTAATTAATAGCTCATTACAAAAACATAAATATGGATTTTGGACTGTTAGAATCATTAAATCTGCTAGGTGCTTTGGGTTTTTTCATTTTTGGAATGAAAATCATGAGCGAAGGAATACAAAAAGCTGCAGGAAATAAACTCCGCCAAATATTAAGCAGTATGACCAGAAACCGTTTTCTGGGTGTATTCACTGGCTTTTTAATCACATTATTGATTCAGTCATCTTCTGCAACCACGGTAATGGTAGTTAGTTTTGCCAACGCTGGATTACTTAGTCTTGTTGAGTCTATTGGAGTAATTATGGGAGCCAATATAGGCACCACTGTTACCGCTTGGTTGATTGCTTTTTTTGGTTTTAAAATTAAAATTTCCTCTTTTGCCTTGCCAATTATTGCGATTGGCTTTCCCATGATGTTTGCTAAAAAAAGTACACTAAAATCAGTTGCTGAAGTACTCATCGGATTTGCCCTTTTATTTCTAGGACTTGATGCACTAAAAAATTCGGTTCCAGATCTCAATCAAAACCCTGAAGTTCTAAGCTTCCTAGCTACTTTTACTGATTACGGAATTTTATCTACCATTTTATTCGTTTTGGTAGGAACCATTATAACCATTATCATTCAGTCTTCTTCTGCGGCAATGGCCTTGACTCTCACTTTACTTTATACTGATGTCATCACATTTGAAGTAGCAGCAGCAATGGTATTAGGTGAAAATATTGGAACTACGATAACGGCTAACCTTGCAGCTATCGTAGCAAATGTACACGCCAAAAGAGCAGCAAGAGCTCACCTTATCTTCAATGTTGTTGGGGTTATCTGGATGATATTATTGTTCCCATTTTTTATTGATTTAGTAAAATGGCTTTGGGTTCCATTTCAAAATGGTTTAACTGCGGCTATCCCAGATATAGGAAGCAGTCAAGAGGAATTACAATTATCACTTTTCCATACAGTATTTAACATCATCAATACTTTATTGATGGTAGGATTTGTTCCACTGATTGCTAGAGTTGTTACCAAAATGGTTCCCTCAAAAGGCGATATGGATGAAGAGTTTCATTTGGAATATATTGGAACCGGTATGATGTTAACTACTGAAGCTGCAATATTAGAAGCAAAAAAAGAAGTAGCTAAGTTTGGTAAGCTGACTAAAAAAATGATTCGTTTTATCCCTAAATTATTGGTTGAAACAGACAAAAAGGAATTCAAGCATTTATTGGCTAGGATTAAAAAATATGAGGAAATTACAGATAGAATAGAATCTGAAGTTTCTAACTATTTGGCCAAAGTTTCTGAAGGCGAATTAAATTCTTCTGCATCTGAGCGAATTAGAAGTATGCTATCCATCATTAATGACTTAGAGCGAATTGGAGACGTTTGTTACCAAATGTCAAAAGCCATTGAACGAAAGTCTGACAAAAAAGTGTGGTTTACACCAGAGCAGCGTCAAAATCTAAAAGAGATGTTTGATAAAGTTGACCAAGCTTCTGATTTGATGGTAAAAAATTTAGAACAAGATTATGATCTAGTTCAACTTGCCAAGGCAAATGAATTAGAGAAAGAAATCAATAAACTGAGAAACAAGATTAGAAAAGAGCACTTAGTCAATATTGAGACTGGAGAATACAATTTCGCTAGTGGAATTATCTACAATGATTTATTTTCATCTGTAGAGCGATTAGGTGACCATATCATCAATGTTAGCGAAGCTGTTGCAGGAGAAGTATAATTACTCATTAGAGAAAATTATAATGGGATCTTCTTTAAATGCTGGAGTACGAATGAGATTACTTTTATTTCCCGCATTATCTACAATGTAAGTAGTAAAGTATACAGTGTCCTGCTTAGTATATCCCCCTGGACCTATTAATTGTAATTGGGCTAGGTTTGTGCTCTTTGTAATCTCTCCTTCTATTCCTTTTGACCCTCCAACAATCTCGATTGCAGGGATTCTTTCTCCAACAAAGGCGATTGTAGTATCTTTTGATAAATTAACTATGGATTGGAAGAAATTAGTGTCTGTTTCTGAAGAGGAGCCTAAATTCCCATCTCCATCTTTGAAAGAAAACTTCCAGTAAGCCTCACCATCAATTATTTGAAAGGAAACAGTTTCAATTTGAGGGACATTTGGGAAGTCAGGATCTTCCTTACAACCAAAAAGCACTGCAAATAAAGCAGCAGCTACAGCTATTTTCTTCATGACTTAAAAATTTCAATACCAAATTAATCTAAAATTACTGATTTAAGCGGCTAATCATTGGTAATTTTCTATTTTGAAAACACCATAAGGTTGAGAAAGCTAATCGAAGATATATTCAATGTCACTTCTAACTCCTTCGAGGAAGTTGCTTTAAAAGTATTTACCCATCAATATGAAAACGTTGATATCTATAAAGCATATTGTAATTTATTAAATAAAAACCCAACCAATGTCCAATCAATCGATTCGATACCGTTCTTACCCATCTCGTTTTTTAAAACTCACCGCATTTCAGATTCCACCGATTGTCAATCCACATTCACCAGTAGTGGAACAAGCGGAAGTCAAACCTCAAAGCATTTTGTGAACGACTTAGCTATTTACGAACGAAGTTTTCAGACAGCATTTGAGATGTTTTATGGCCCTATCAATCAATACACTTATTTCGCTTTATTGCCTTCATACCTAGAACGCGAAGGCTCCTCATTAATTTATATGGTGAATCACTTGATTCAGAACGGAAACCCTTCAAGTGGCTTTTATCTGCACAACCATTTAGAAATGATTAATAACATCGAGCAATCTATTTCTAAGGGAGAAAAAGTAATACTCTTTGGAGTTTCATTTGCTTTGTTGGATTTAGCAGAGCAATTCAATTTTGATTTTTCAGCAATCACGATTATAGAAACAGGTGGAATGAAGGGAAGAAAAAAAGAAATGATTCGTTCAGAGTTACACGCTATTTTGATGCAGCAGCTAAACTGCAAAAACATTCACTCAGAGTATGGTATGACGGAGTTGTTATCTCAAGCCTATTCCATTAGCGACGAAAAGTTTAACACTCCACCTTGGATGAAAATTATAATTAGAAGTCACAATGACCCGTTTAGTACAGAAAAATTTGGAAAAACTGGTGGTGTAAATGTGATTGATTTGGCCAATATACATTCCTGTTCATTTATTGAAACACAAGACCTAGGCAAGTCCCATGAAAATGGACAATTCGAAATATTAGGCAGATTTGACCTTAGCGATATTAGAGGTTGTAATCTTTTAGTTGAATAACTAATTTGAAATTGCTACGCTGCTTATTTCATTTGCAATCCACGTAGAATAACGAAGATATCCCATTTTTATCGAGGCGACATCTTTTCCTTCATACGTGTAGTTTTTAACATTTATTCCTGGCATCGGGAGTTCATATCGCCCTTTAGCCAATACCCTCTTTTTATCTTTTGTATATACTTCAAAGTCCAATAAATGTCTACTATAAAAGAGTCGTCCTTCAATTGATCCGGAATTTTGTGTTTCCAATAATTTTCGTACCAATCCTTCTTTTTCATCTTCAGGAACACGTACTTTTTCAAACTGATAATAATTTATAAACAATACAAAATCAGCACTATTCTTAGACAACAAATAATTAAACTCCTTATTTGAGATGTTATCAAGCACCACCCCTTGCCTAGATGGTTTCTTCATGGCGACCTTTGTAATTTGGGATTGTATAAACTGATATTCACCTTCTGAAACCTGACTAAAAGAAATGTTCCCATTATCAATAGCCTCCAAAACATTCAGTAATGAATTAATCAGTGTATCATATACTTCATCTCCTCTAATAGAATTAGCCCTTGCAATTTCATTAAGACTGTAATCAGTGCTAAAATCAATTCGATCATAAACCACTACCAACACCTTTTTTTTGTCAAATTGGCCAAAAGAAACCAATTGCATCGACACTAAAAGAAATGTAATTAATCCTTTCATTTATGAAACGCTAATTAAGTAGTAATTCTTTTTACCTTTTTGTAAAATCAAGTATTTACCAAATAACAAGTCTTCAGAATTAACAACCTTAGATTCATCTACCTTCTCTTTATTTAAACTAACCGCATTACTTTTAAGCATCCTTCTTGCTTCACCATTCGAAGAAAACAAATCTGATTTCTCCGCGGTCAATTCAATAATCCCAAGTCCATCCTTAATAACCGACAAATCTACATCTGATTGTGGAACCCCTTCAAAAATAGACAAGAAATCCCTTTCTGAAAGTTTCTTTAAATCCTGTGTTGTGGATTTCCCAAATAAGATATTAGATGCAGCAACTGCGTTATTGTAGTCTTCTTCTGAATGAACCCGTATAGTAACATCTTTCGCCAAAGCACTCTGAAGAGCTCTCAAATGTGGGGCTTCTGCGTGTTTTTTTATTAATTCTTCGATTTCATCCTTAGAAAACAAAGTAAAAATTCGCATATATTTAGCAGCATCCTCATCTGACACATTCATCCAAAATTGATAAAACACGTAAGGAGATGTTCTATCAGCATCCAACCATATATTCCCACTTTCTGTTTTACCAAATTTTCCACCGTCAGACTTAGTAATCAATGGGCACGTAATTGCAAATGCTTTACCATTTCCAATTCGGCGTATCATTTCTGTACCAGTAGTGATATTCCCCCATTGGTCTGAACCTCCCATCTGCAAAGTACAACCTTCATGATTAAACAAATGCAAAAAGTCATATCCTTGAACCAATTGGTAGGTAAATTCCGTAAAAGACATCCCTTCCGAATCTTCTGCTGTCAACCTTTTTTTGACAGAGTCTTTGGCCATCATATAATTGACCGTAATGTGCTTCCCAACATCTCGTATAAAACCAAGAAAGGAAAAATCTTTCATCCAATCATAGTTATTGACCACTTTAGCCGCATTTTCAGCATCAGAATCAAAGTCTAAGAATCTAGCAAGTTGTTGCTTTATGCTCTCTTGATTGTGTCTCAGAGTTTCCTCATCTAATAAATTTCGTTCTTTAGACTTACCAGAAGGATCTCCAATCATGCCTGTTGCACCACCAATCAATGCAATAGGACGGTGTCCAGCAGCCTGAAAATGTTTCAACATCATAACACTTACTAAGTGACCTATATGCAAAGAGTCTGCTGTCGGATCTATTCCAACATAAGCTGACCGCATTCCTTCCTTTAAATGTTCCTCCACTCCCGGCATAGAAGTATGCAACATTTCTCTCCACTCTAGTTCCTTGACGAAATTCATATCTCCAAAAATTTATGCAAATGTAACCTTTAGCATGCATAAATGACAAGCCAAACAACGGCTATTTTTTATAGCGATTTGCCTATTATTATCATTAAATTTGAAACATGATTTTGGTTACAGGAGGAAGCGGATTAGTTGGAGCACACACATTATTAGAACTTATAAATCAGTCGAAAGGTCCTATTTCTGCAATTTATAGAAACGAAGAAAGCCTGAAAAAGACCAAACATATTTTTGCGTTTTACGGAAAGGAGGCTTACTATAATCGCATTGAATGGCGGCAAGCTGACATATTAGATATTTTTTCTCTGGATGATGCATTTCAAGGGGTAACCACCATTATTCATTCTGCTGGATATGTTTCTTTCAATCCAAAAGATGGGAATAAATTAAAAAAAATCAATATTGAAGGCACAGCAAATGTTGTGAATGCCGCGATAGATGCAGGAGTCAATCGATTGATTCATGTCAGTTCAGTTGCTGCATTGGGGGAAAATAAAAAAGGAAACCCAATTGATGAATCTACCAATTGGGAGAAGTCAGAAAAAACCTCCAACTATTCCATTAGCAAACACTACGCTGAAAACGAAGTATGGAGAGCCTCTGCAGAAGGGATAGAAGTTTTAGTTTTAAACCCTTCCACGATTATAGGTCCTGGCGATTGGAACAATGGCAGTCCTGCCCTTTTCAGAAGAATTAATGAAGGTTTAAATTACTATAGCCCAGGGTCAAATGGTTTTGTTGCCATAAGTGACGTTGCTCAATTATTAATCAAACTAGTAGAACATCGAGAAGTCAACCAACGATTTATAGCGAATGGCGCTAACCTTAGTTTTCAAGAACTCTTTACCCAAATTGCGAAAGGAATTGGAAAAAAAGCTCCCTCTAAAAAAGCCAAACGATGGCAAGGCAAGCTGGTCCATCTATTAGATAAGATAAAAACGAGTTTAAATGGGAAAGCCCCAGTTTTAACTAAAGAAAGCCTTGAAGCTGCTTTCAGCAACAAATCTTTTAATAATAACAAATCAGTCAATCAACTGAATCATACCTATAGCGACTTAGGGAAGGCAATTCAAGAAACTGCTGAATTATACTTATCAGATAGCCGGGTTCACCGGTAAAGTATCACGAACTTGTTTTTTTTGTTTTTCCCCTTCGTTCTTAGCATCCAGTGTACTAAGGTTTATGATAGCAGCTTCGTATATTTCTTGCAGAATTTCAGGCCTATTAACGTAATAAGAAAAACTACTATCATAGGCTTCTTTTGTCAAATTATGCTTCCTGTAGATAGCATTATAAATACTATCTGTGAGCTGAACACTATCGTTTCGAACTGCAAACTTTAACTTAATGTATGATTCTGCGATCTGTACATCTGTTATAATCTCAATCATTTCATCTTTAGAAACAACGAATTGAGGCAACTTATCAGAGGATTCGCAACCAAAACATAAAATCAACAAGAAAAAAGCAACTAAATCATTTCTCATTTATCGCTCAAAGGTTAATCGTTGACCTCTAACAGAAGTATTAACTCGCCCATTTTCATAAGCGATTTCACCGCTCACAAAGGTTGTATCAATAGAAGAACTAAAAGTGGTTCCTTCGAATGGGGACCATTGGCATTTACTTAAAATATTTGACGAGTTAACCTCCCAAGAACTATCCAGATTAATCAACACTAAATCTGCAAAATACCCTTCTCGAATATATCCTCGTTTTTCTATTTGAAAACACTCTGCTGGCGCATGACTTGTTTTATAAACTAAATGCTCTAGTGTAATTCTCCCATTTTTATATTGTTCTAATAACGCCACCAAAGCATGTTGAACTAATGGACCTCCAGAGGGAGCTTTGAAATAGCTATTTGCCTTCTCTTCTTTAGTATGAGGAGCGTGATCAGTTGCTATAATATCAATGCGATTATCATTGACCGCTTTCCATATTGCGTCACGATCTTTTGCCGTCTTAACAGCAGGATTCCACTTAATACTCGATCCATATCGTTCGTAATCTTCGTCTGAAAACCACAAATGATGTACACAAGCTTCTGCGGTAATTCTTTTCTCACTTAAAGGAATGTCATTCCTAAAGAGTTCAGTTTCCTTCGCTGTAGAAATATGTAAAATATGTAAGCGGGTATTATACTTTTCGGCCAAATCAATTGCCATTGAAGAAGACTTATAACATGCTTCAACGCTTCGAATAACAGGATGCATTTTCATTGGTAAATCTTCTCCATACAAATTCCTATAATACTCGGTATTCGCACGTATGGTTGCCTCATCCTCGCAATGAGTAGCGATAAGCATTCCACATTCTTGGAATAAATGATTTAACACCTCTTTACTATCAACTAGCATATTTCCAGTTGAGGAGCCCATAAACACTTTAACCCCACACACTTTCCTGGGGTCAGTTTTTAACACCTCTTTTAAATTGTCATTAGAAGCTCCCATAAAAAAGGAATAGTTTGCAACAGAATTTGCAGCAGCAATGTCGTACTTGTCTTGCAACAATTCCTGAGTCAAGGTATTGGGTACCGTATTTGGCATTTCCATAAAAGTGGTAATTCCACCAGCAACAGCAGCTCTAGCTTCTGTTTTAATTTCAGCCTTGTGAGTCAAACCTGGCTCCCTAAAATGAACCTGATCATCTATCATTCCAGGAATTAAGAGTTTTCCAGTAGCGTCAATTTCTCGGTTGGCTTTTATTGCAATTTCCGTTTCTGATACCGTTTTAATTTTATCTCCTTCTATTAAGACATGTCCAACAAATTGTTTTCCTTCATTAACAATTGTCGCATTTTTTATTAAAATCGTATTCGCCATTAGGCCGCTTTTTTATAATTTGTAAACCAACTTTTGATTTTCATCTGAATCACTCCGAAAAGAGCCTCTTTAAAAATTCCACCACTCATTTTAGAGTTTCCTTCTCTTCGATCCGTAAAAATGATAGGGAATTCTTCGATTTTAAAACCATGTTTCCAAGTTTTGAATTTCATTTCAATTTGGAAGGCATATCCTTTAAAAGAAATATTATCAATCCCGATAGTCTCCAACACTTTTCTTCGGTAACAAACAAATCCTGCAGTGGAATCATGAATAGGCATAGAAGTAATTAATCGCACATAAACAGAGGCGTAGTACGACATTAACACTCTACCTATAGGCCAGTTAACTACATTCACCCCTTTAACATAACGACTACCAATCACTAAGTCTGCTGACGTTTCTATCGCATGATTATACAAGTTGACCAGATCTTCAGGATTATGCGAAAAGTCGGCATCCATCTCAAAAATGAACTCATAGTCTCTAGCAAGGCCCCAATGAAAAGAATGGATATAAGCAGTACCTAAACCCAACTTCCCAGTTCTCTCCTCAATAAACAATCTATTAAGGAATTCTGCCTGTAAGCGTTTTACTATTGTTGCTGTTCCATCGGGAGATCCGTCATCAACGATTAGCACGTGAAAGTCTTTAGAAAGAGAAAATACTTTACGAATGATTTTCTCAATATTTTCCTTCTCGTTGTAGGTGGGGATTACAACTAAACTATCCGACATATTTTTGCGCGCTTAACGGGTTGAATAACCAAAAATAACAATAAAATGGTTTTGTCCTAATTTACTACTATTTCTCCATAAAATCTTTAACTATTGTTATGAATTCTTCTGGAGCTTCCGCATGCACCCAATGTCCTGCGTGAGCGATTGTTTTTATGGTAGCTTTAGGAAAATATTCAAATATTTTTGAATGATATTGCTCAGTAATATAATTAGAAGCCCCTCCTGCTATAAAAAGTGTTTCACCATCGTAAGCACCCTCAATTCTAACACCTGCACTTATTTCTTCAATTGTCTTAGTTAATACAGGAAGATTAAACCTCCAAGCTAGTTCAGTTTTAGTTTTCCAGTAAATATTTTTTAGTAAAAATTGACGTACAGACGCTTCTTCTATACCTTCCGCCAAAATTTCATCTACATCCCCTCTCCTATTTATTTTAGAAAAGTCAACTTGATTCATGGCTTTTAAAATAGCTTCATGATGAACTGGATAACTAACTGGAGCAATATCGACTACTATTAATTTTTGTACCAATTTTGGATATTGGGTAGCAAAATGCATCACCGTCTTTCCACCCATACTATGCCCTAAAACAAATGGGTTTTTAATCTGATGGGTTTCAATAAATTCACTTAGATCCCTAGCCAGCACTAAATAATCAAACTCTTCGCTATGCGGTGATTGACCGTGATTTCTTTGATCTACTAGCCATACTTGATAATCTTGTGACAAATATTTCCCTAGTGTTAGCCAGTTATCTAATGAACCAAATAGGCCATGAAGAATAATTAAATGTTCTCCAGTATCTCCAATCTTTTTAAAATTTAACTCCATTTAAAATTTAGATGTCTTGATGTGAAAAATTTAATTCTGCCAAATAAGTTTGAATGGTTTTTTCTAATCCCCAGTATAACGCATCTGAAATCAACGCATGTCCGATGGAGACCTCTAAAAGCCCCTTTATATTGGCTCTAAAAAAATGCAAATTATTCGTATCCAGATCGTGCCCCGCATTAATTCCCAATCCTAAATTGTTTGCCAAATTCGCTGCCTCTATATAAGGCGCTATTGCTTCATTTGGATGATGAGGAAATTGCTCTGCGTATGGACCGGTATAAAATTCTATTCGTTCTGCAAACGTATTTGCAGCATGTTCTATATTTTTTAAATTGGTGTCCACGAAAATACTGGTTCGGATATTATTTCGATTTAACTCAGAAATTACCTCTCTCAAAAAATCGCCCTCTTTTAGAGTATCCCATCCTTCACTAGAAGTCAAAGCCTCGGGCGGATCGGGAACCAAGGTCACTTGATCAGGTTTAGTTTTTAATACTAAATCCATAAATGAAGAAGTCGGATACCCTTCCACATTAAACTCAGTAGTGACTACCTTTTTTAATTCCAAAACATCATTATAACGTATATGACGTTGGTCAGGGCGTGGATGAACGGTGATTCCTTGGGCACCAAAACGCTCACAATCTTTCGCAACTTGTATTAAATCAGGCACATTTCCACCTCTTGCATTTCTTAGGGTGGCAATTTTATTAATATTTACACTTAAACGGGTCATGGATTAATAGTAATATTGTATTATTATAACTACAAAATTAAGGGTTATATACTTAGTATTTTAGCTTGGTTGCAACTGAATTGATATTATGCTAGCAATAGATTTGATCACAGACGAAATTCCTCCATTAAAAACTTCAGACACTGGAGAAAAGGCGTTACTATGGATGGAAGAATTTAAAGTAAATGAACTGCCAATTGTAAACCATAATGAATTCTTAGGTTTAGTTACTGAAAATGACATTCTTGATGCTAACACCCCAAAAGAAGCATTAGGAAATCACGAACTATCTATTGAAAAGCCCATGGTTTATGCTCATGAGCACATTTACGCAGTAATAGGAAAAGTAAGCGAACTAAAACTTAGTCTTATTCCTGTGCTTGATGCTCAAAACAATTACTTGGGAACAATAACGCTATCAAAGTTGATTGATAGAATTTCACATATTGCGGCAATTGATGAACCAGGAGGAATAGTGGAATTAGAGCTCAATAGCAACGATTACTCAATGATAGAAATTGCAAACATTATAGAAAGCAATGATGCTAAGATATTAAGTAGCTATATCACCCAAGTTCCAGATTCTACTAAACTGGAAGTTACTATAAAAACAAACCAAGAAGACCTTAGCGGAATCCTTCAAACTTTCAATAGATACCAATATACCATTGTGGCCTCCTTCCATAAAAGTAGTGCTGATGACGAGCTCCGACAGCGATATGATGCATTTATGCATTACTTAAACATATAAATGAAGCAATTTCTTCTTCTCATACTACTATCGTGCTGTTTTCAGTTTACCTATGGACAAGCCACTGAATTGAACGAACTAAAAACAGATAGCGTTAAGTTAGACACCAATCAAACTTATGTAATCAACTCCATAGTTTTAATAGGCAATAAAAAGACTAGGGACTATATCATTCTGAGAGAAATTCCAGTAAAAAAGGGTGACACCTTATCCGGAAAGAAATTAACCAAAGAACTAGAACAAGCAAGGAAAAACATTCTTAACACAACTCTTTTTCATTTTGCATCTATTAATTTGGTGGAAGAAAAAAATCAAATATCCATTTATGTTATTGTAAATGAAAGGTGGTATTTTTTTCCATTTCCTATACTGGAAATTGATGACACCAATTTCAACACTTGGTTTGAAACTAAAGATTGGAACCGGATCAATTATGGAATATACTTAACTCAGAGAAATATTGGGGGAAGAGATGAGACCATGCGTTTCACATTTCAACTCGGCTTTAGAGAACGATTAAAACTTTCATACTCCATACCGTACATCAATAAAAAGAAAACCATTGGACTTAATCTATCTTCGAGTTTTCTTAGAAGACATGAGATTGCCTATATCAGCTCCAACAATAAACGTCTTCAAGTTAGAGATGAAGACGATTATTTGTATAAAAATCAAACCTATGGAGCAGCTATCCATTATCGAAAGAAAATTTTCAACAAACATACACTTATACTAAATTACAATAACATTCATGTTACAGACACCGTAGTTAACCTTAATCCTGATTACTTATCTGAAAATAAAAACAGGAATGAATTTTTAACACTATCTTACAACTTTACTCGAGATAGAAGAGATTCCAAAAACTACCCTTTAAGCGGACATTATTTATCTGCTAATATTCAAAAAATAGGACTTGGAGTTTTTGATCATTCAATGAATTACATCAATACGACATTACAAGTTAAAAAATTCGGTAAATTATCAGACCGGTTTTCTTTAGCAGGATCCCTCTCATCTACTTTTTCCTTCAATAAAAAGACCCCTTATTTTTTAGAAAATGGAATAGGGTATGGCGTAGGTGTAAGAGGATACGAATACTATGTCATCGATGGACAAAATGTCGGATTAGCGAAACTACAATTTAGATTTAGCTTATTACAGCCACGAGTTTATAGGATTGGATTTATACCTAGTGATAAATTTAGTAAAATGCACTTCGCTATTTACTCCAGTATATTCTCAGATTTAGGTTATGTTGATGATCGAATTGGGTACCCTTCTAATAACTTGGCAAATACATGGCTCTTCGGATCTGGGATTTCTTTAGATTTTGTAACATATTATGATTTGGTGTTGCGAACAGAATTTTCATTTAATAAATTGGGAGAGTCGGGATTATTTATTCACTTTGTAGCACCAATATAAGCAATATGAAAATAGCTATTTATGGCCGAAAATTGGCAGATGGGAACAAGGAAAGCGTATCAAAGCTTTTCCAATGTTTAAAAAATAAATCTGCTGATATTTATGTCTTTTCCAATTTTCAAAATGAAGTTGTTGGATTAACCAATGACGAGGCTATTATTCCTTTTAGTAGTTACGCTGAGCTCGACCAATCCTTTGATGCCTTTATCTCTATAGGAGGAGATGGAACAATATTGGAGTCAGTAACACTAGTCCGTGATTTAAACATTCCCATTTTAGGAATAAACACCGGCAGACTTGGCTTTTTATCGAACACTAAACCAGGAGAAATAGAATATGCCATTGAATGCATCAGTAATAAAGACTACCAACTAGATCACCGAACATTATTGGAAGTAAATACGGAAAGTAACCTTTTTGGTGATACCAACTTTGCGCTAAACGAATTGAGTATACTTAAAAGAGATTCTTCAAGTATGATTACCATTCATACATACATCGATGATTGTCATTTAAATTCCTATTGGGCAGATGGACTTATTATTTCTACTGCAACGGGCTCCACAGCCTATTCATTGAGTTGCGGAGGTCCAATAATAATGCCTGGCACAGGAAACTTTACACTAACACCAATTGCTCCCCACAATTTAAATGTTCGGCCTATAGTAATTGCCGATTCCTCTGTCCTACGGTTTACTGTTGAAAGTAGGGCTAAGCAAAGTTTACTGGCATTGGATTTTAGGTCAAAAGTTATAACTGCCAAAGAATCTATCGTTGTTCAAAAAGCTAAATTCACTATTTCCTTGATTCAGCTTCCAAATCAGTCGTTTATTTCTAGCTTGCGCAACAAATTAAATTGGGGGTTAGACCAACGCAATAAATAACATAACTACTTAATATAACCATTAATCGAAAAATGGGGTAAAATTCACATTGATTTTTTATATTTGCGCAGACTTAGAGTTATGAAAAAGTATTCCATCATTTTATTATTTCTTTTTATCCCTACACTTCTTAGCGCTCAGCTATGGAAAAGATATCGTAAACAAGTATACGGTGGTGTCGGGGTTACGAACTTCTTAGGAGACCTTGGAGGCGGCAATGATATCGGAGCCCATGACTTTACAGATCTTGATATTGCTGCAACTAGAATAACAGTTAATGGAGGAGTAAAATACCAATTAACTCAGTATTTGAGCGCCAGAGGAAGTTTAACTTGGGGCATTTTGAAAGGAGATGATAAAAATACAAAAGAGCCTTTCAGGCAACTTAGAGACTTAAGTTTTAGATCTCATTTTTGGGAAGCAAGCCTAATGGCCGAATTCTACTTTTTACAAAACTCTAGAAATGGTGCTTATCGATTAAGAGGAGTTAGAGGGAACAAAGGTTTAAAAATGGACTTTTACCTTTTAGGTGGTATTGGGTTTATGTATTTTAATCCCAAAGCTGAATTGAATGGCAAATATGTTGCTCTTCAACCAATCGGAACCGAAGGTCAGGGACTTCCAGGACAAAAAGATAAATACAAGAGAACAACTCTAACTATACCATTGGGTATTGGTGTAGCTAAATCAATTGATCGTTATTGGAGTATTGGTGTTGAATTTATGTATAGAATTACATTTTCTGACTACATAGACGATGTTAGTGGATACTATTATGACACCGACGCTATTATTGCCGCTAATGGGGGTAATATAGACATCGCAAAACTTGTTTCTAGTGGTGAAGGCGGGAATGGCTATGAAGGTCAAATTAGAGGAGATGCTGATCATAATGACGCCTTCATGACAGGAACGGTTACAGTCACAAAGAAGATTTTGGCCAGAAGAAGAAGTCGACCAAAATTCTAAATACACTATTTATTTCTTTACTACGTTAATTGCTTTTACGAACTTTAGCGCATGAAATATTTCTTTAGTGTTTTTCTACTTTTATTGAGTGTCTTTTGTAATGGACAGAAAATTCCAGAAATGGGAATTTTATTAGGAAAAGGCAATTATAACGGAGAGTTAAACCCAACGCAGCAGTTTAGTTCTGATGGTGGAGGACTCGCTTTTGGGGGAGTTTTTAGATACAACTTAAATCCTAGGTACGCTTTAAAAGCAACCGCTATTTATACTAAGATCCGGGGAAATGATGACATTGCAGATTTAGAGTTTGGTCAAATCAGAAATGCAGAATTTGAATCCAACCTTCTAGAATTATCCACCCAAATCGAATTTAATTTCATGAAGTATACAATCGGAGACTGGAGTCAACCGTTTTCTCCATTTTTATTCGTAGGACTATCTGCATTTCAATACGACCCTCAAACCACTCAAGATGGAGTAGATGTGAGATCAGAAGACATCAAACAATGGGGAGTGGCTATCCCTTTTGGGGTCGGATTTAAAGTTAACTTATTCTCAAGGTTTGGGCTTTCTGCCGAGTGGGGCTTCAGAAAAACAGGAAGAGACAACATCGACGGCTTAATCAACAATAATTTAGAACTACCCGATTTTGAAAATGGAAAAGATTATGACAACGATTGGTATTCAATAATTGGTGTCTCTTTAAACTATAGATTAACGAAGAAAAACGTCTGTCCCTCCAATTTTTAATTGCCAACTATTAATTGGATATTTGTAAGCATTTTTAGCAGGAAAATATTAATGAGTAATATCGATAAAAGTAAACTCCCTAGTCATATTGCAATTATCATGGATGGTAATGGTAGGTGGGCCAAAAACAAAGGCAAGGCAAGAGTTTTTGGACATAAAAATGGAGTTGAATCTGTTAGACAAGTAACAGAAGGTGCTGCGGAACTTGGCATTCAACACCTTACTCTCTATGCCTTTTCAACAGAAAACTGGAATCGTCCAAAAGCTGAGGTGACAGCATTAATGACTTTGTTAGTTACTACAATAAGTAAAGAAACAAAGACACTAAATAAGAATAATATCCGTTTACATGCCATCGGAAATTTAGACAACTTGCCAAACTTAGCCAAGAAAGAGCTTTTGAGCTCGATAGAGAAAACTTCTAACAATACAGGACTGAACCTAATATTAGCCTTGTCTTATAGTTCTAAATGGGAAATTACCCAAGCAATGAAAACGATTGCTAACAAAGTCAAAAATGGCGAATTAGATCCTGAAGAAATTAATGAAGGCACCATACAGTCTAATTTATGTACATCTCAATTTCCTGATCCTGAATTATTAATTCGCACAAGTGGCGAACATAGAATTAGCAATTTTCTTTTATGGCAAATTGCCTATTCTGAACTCTATTTCACTCCTACCCTTTGGCCAGATTTTAGAAAAGCAGATTTAGAAGAGGCTATTCTCAGTTACCAACAGAGAGAAAGAAGATTTGGAAAAACGAGTGAGCAACTAGAAACCCCAACCAACGCATGAAGAATATTTTAATCCTTGTAGCTCTGCTATCAATAGGACTGACTGGCTATGGTCAAATTTCAACTAGTCCAGGATTGGATTTAATCGATTACTCCACTCCTAGAACTTTTACCATAGGTGGTGTAACAGTTTCTGGAGTACAAAGTTTTGATAATAATGCATTAAGAGCTATTTCAGGATTAGAGATTGGAAAAGAAATAAAAGTTCCAGGAGATGAAATCACTAAAGCGATTACAAACCTTTGGAAACAAGATTTGTTTACAGATATTCAAATTTCCGCTACGGAAATTATCGGAGATAAAATTTTCTTGGACATTTATATTCAAGAGCGACCTAGGTTGTCAAAATTTAAATTTGTAGGGGTCAAGAAAGGAAAACAAGAAACGTTAAGAGAAGAGATTAAATTAGTTAGAGGAAAGTTAATTACCCAAAGCCTAATAGAAAGTACAGAATATAAAGTAAAGAAGTATTATACCGATAAAGGTTATTTAAATACAACAGTAAATTTAGTGCAAGAAGTTGATACACTTATCAACAACAGTATCATTCTTACCATTAAAGTCGACAAAGGGGAACGAGTTAAAATAAAAGAAATTTTTATAGAAGGTAACGAAGCACTTTCAGACAAAAAAGTGCGCCGATTAATGAAAGACACTAAACAAAAGAGGTTCTACAATATCTTTAAAACATCAAAGCTTGTAAAACCAGCCTTCAAAAAAGACAAACAAGCCATCATCGACAAATACAATGCAAAAGGTTATCGGGATGCCAAAATCATTTCTGATTCCATCCAAAAAATTGATGAAAAAAACATCCAACTATTCTTAAAAATTTCAGAAGGGAAACAATACTATTTTGGAAAAATAAAATGGGTTGGTAATACGAAGTACACTAACGAAGAGTTAGATAGAATCCTCAACATAGATGAGGGAGAGGTTTTTAATCAAGAGTTAATGGATCAACGCATTTTCATGGATCCTAATGGACGAGACATAAGTTCTCTTTATTTAGATCAAGGATACTTATTTTTTCAACCTGATGTCGTAGAAGTAGGAGTTAGAAATGATTCTATTGATTTTGAAATTAGATTGAGAGAAGGCAAACAGGCGACCATCAATAGTATTACCATAACAGGAAATACAAAAACGAATGACCACGTAATTCTAAGAGAAATTAGGACTCGTCCAGGAGAACTATTTAGTAGAGCTGACATCATTAGAACACAAAGAGAATTAGCCCAGTTAGGATACTTTAACCAAGAAACCTTGGGAGTAAACCCAATTCCTAATCAAGAAAATGGGACCGTAGACATTGAGTATGTTGTTGAGGAACGTCCATCCGACCAAATTGAGCTTTCCGGAGGATGGGGAGCAGGAAGAGTGGTTGGAAGTTTAGGAGTATCATTCAATAACTTTTCTGCGCGTAACTTCTTTAAAAAAGGGGCTTGGCAGCCATTACCCGCCGGAGATGGACAAAAGTTAAGTTTGCGAGCGCAATCTAATGGGCGTTATTTTCAATCTTATAATGCTTCATTTACAGAACCATGGCTGGGAGGAAGAAAACCAAACTCTCTAAGTGTTAGTGTTTATCACTCTAATCAAACTAATGGACTTGACAAGAAAGTTTTGGATTCCGAAGGGGAAATGGTTGACAATCCTTTGAGGTATGCCATTCAAACTTCTGGAGCATCAGTAGGTCTTGGAAGAAGATTAGAAGTACCTGATGACTTTTTTACGCTTTACAATGAAGTCTCTTATCAATACTATACTCTTCAAAATGCTGGATCGAATTTTATTTTCTCCAATGGATTTGCTAACAGCTTAAGCTTTAAAACAGTACTTGCTAGGAACTCTATTGATGCGCCAATTTATCCTCGATCAGGGTCACAAACCTCATTGAGTGTCCAATTTACCCCTCCGTACTCACTATTCCAACCTGATAAAGATTATGATGCTATTTCAGCTCAAGAAAAGTATAAGTATATTGAATACCACAAATGGAAATTTAATACTTCTTGGTTTACCAGTATTGCCGGAGACTTAGTTTTAAACACTAAAATGGGTTTTGGTGTATTAGGTCAATATAATCAAAGTTTAGGTCAATCACCTTTTGAAAGATTCTATTTGGGTGGTGATGGTCTTAGCGGATTCGCATTAGATGGTAGAGAAATTATTGCATTACGTGGTTATGGAAATGGAGATCTTTCCCCTTCTACTGGTGCCACTATTGTTAACAAGTATACGATGGAACTCAGATACCCTGTATCGTTAAATCCATCAGCTACAATTTATGGCCTAGCTTTTGCAGAAGCAGGAAATTCATGGGCAGCCTTCAATGACTTTAATCCTTTTGAGGTGAAAAGAGCAGCAGGAGTTGGAGTCAGAATTTTTATGCCAATGTTTGGATTGCTTGGGCTTGATTGGGGATATCGTTTTGACGATGTTCCAGGTTCTAATCCAGATAAAAGAACTGAAATTCACTTCACGATTGGAGGTAGCTTAAATGGGTGGTAGAAAAAAGTTAAATTCGCACACCCTTTTAATTTAAGTCGAACTAAAATTGAAAAAAATGAAAAGAATTGTAGTACTATTAGCCTTTATTTTAATTGCAGCAACTTCTGCTTTTGCTCAAAAGTTTGCATACATTGATACCGAGTATATTTTAAGTAATATTCCTGAGTACAAAACTGCACAAACCGATTTAGATAATTTGTCAAAACAATGGCAAGAGCAAGTGGAACGTAAATATTCTGAAATTGATAAAATGTACAAAGATTATCAAGCAGAAGAAATTTTGTTGACAGAAGAGATGAAGACCAAACGAAGAGAAGACATCATCAAAGCTGAGCAAGCAGCAAAAGATTTTCAAAAGTCAAAATTTGGAGTTGACGGAGAGTTATTCAAAAAAAGACAAGAGTTAATTAAGCCAATACAAGATGAAATATACAAAGCTGTTAAAGAAATTTCATCTATTGGTCAATATGCCATTATCTTTGATAAATCTAGTGCATTAACATTAATTTATACCAACCCTAAATACGACAAAAGTGACGATGTCATTAAACGATTAGGATACAGTCCAAGCCAATCTAAGTAATCCACTATTAAAACCAATAATAACATTTCAAACAATCTATCAATGAAGTTCATTAAAATTTTCACACTTATAGCATTATTAGCAACTACAACTGTAGGTTTTGCACAAAAGTTTGGACACGTAAATTCAAACGAATTGCTTTCGATAATGCCCGAGAAGGTGCAAGCAGAAAAAGATTTTCAAGCTTATACTCAGCAATTAGAAGAACAATTGCAAAAAATGTCGAAGGAACTACAGGCTAAATATGCAGATTACCAGGCAAACCAGTCAAATATGTCAGAGCCGATAAAAAAGGCAAAGGAAAATGAAATTCGTGACATGGAAGGAAGAATTCAAGAATTTAGAGCAGGGGCTGAAGAGGACTTAGCGAAGAAAGAAACAGAACTTTTGGAGCCTATCATCACTAAAGTTAAAAATGCAATCGAAGAAGTAGCAAAAGAAGGACAATATACTTATGTATTTGATTCAAGTGCAGGCTTTCTATTGTATGCGAAAGATTCAGAAGATATTATGAGCAAGGTAAAGAAGAAGCTTGGCTTAATATAACATTTTAAAAGGCAGTTCTAATTGAGCTGCCTTTTTTGATTTCCCCCTATCAATACTCACTAGTACTTTCTTCTTTATTTGAACCAGGAAGAATACTTCACATAATTTTGTGCAATCCGATTGATTTCACCATCAATTAAGGCACGATCAGCTTGTTTTACCAGTTTTGCAGGAACACCAGCATACACACTTCCCTCCTTCACATGAGTCCCTTCTAATAATACAGCACCAGCTGCAATAATGGAGTTACTCTCTACAATGCAATTATCCATCACTATTGATCCCATACCAATTAATACGTTATCATGAATAGTACATCCATGCACTAATGCATTGTGACCAATCGAAACATTATTTCCTATGGTAGTTCCAGCCTTTTGATACGTACAATGGATTACAGCACCATCTTGTACATTCACTCTATCTCCCATTCGAATAAAGTTGACATCTCCTCTAATGACAGCATTGAACCAAATGCTACATTCTTTGCCAATAATAACCTCTCCAACTATTGTAGCATTTTCTGCTATAAAACTATTCTCTCCTATTTGGGGTGCTTTTCCTTGTACCGCTTTTATTAATGCCATAATACGTTGTTAATGTAGACTCAAATTTCGGAAGAAAGCCGCACAATTCTTAATACCTTTGTAAAAAATAAAAGAACATGGAAGTAAAACTTGCACCACATAGTATATACGCTGAAAGCACACCGAACCCCGCTACAATGAAATTTGTATCGAATAGATATTTGATAGTGGATGGTGAAGTATATGAATTCAACAATAAGACGGAAGCAGAAGTATCAGACTTAGCCAAAGAATTATTTACTTTCCCATTTATTACGGGTGTTTTTATTGCTAGTAACTTTATAAGTATCTCTAAGTCTAGTCTAGTAGATTGGGATGATGTCTTACTTGAATTAAAAGCATTTATTGGAGATTTTTTAAATGCTGAAGGTTCAAAAATTATAGATAAAGAGAAATTAGCCGAATCCAAAGCAGTTCATAAACGTGAACCTAATCCTGAAAAAACAACTATAAACTCGCCTAGAAAGGAAGATTTAACCCCTATTGAAATTAAAATCACAGAGATTTTAGATGAATATGTTCGCCCGGCAGTAGAAAGTGACGGAGGGGCTATTCATTTTCATGAGTTTAAGGATGGAGTGGTAAGTGTAGTTCTAAAAGGAGCATGCAGCGGTTGTCCTTCATCTACTATGACATTAAAAACAGGAATACAGAACCTATTAATGGATATGCTTCCTGAAGTAAAACAAGTCGAAGCCATTAATGGATAGCTTTTTATTTAGTTTATAATTAACTTGGTACAAAATCTATCATAATGAAACGACAACTCGCTTTAATTTCGCTAATTATTCTGACAAAGTGTAGCTTTGGCCAAATTACTATTACCAGTACAGACTTACCTGTTAGCGGAGATACACTTAGATATAGTGCCGCTATTTTAGATTCAGCATCTGAAGTAACTTTTAATATTTCGGGAGCAAATGTAAACTGGGACTTTTCTCATATTGAGCCCGAAGTTCAGGGTGTTGTAAGCTATTTACCAAAAGGGCAAACACCCTATAATTCAGACTTTAGCAATAATAGTTATTTTGGACGGAAGGCAACAGATACATTAAAAATTGAAGGTAACGTAGTCACAAAAGTTTACGAGTTCTATCAAAATACAACTCAAGGATTTACTCGGGTTGGATTAGCAGCCAAATACAGTGTACTTACGATTGCCAACACGTTTTCTAATCCAGACGAGATTTATCAATTTCCTTTAAATTATGGAGATGTTGACAGTTCTAACTTCTATTTTTCCAAGAGTATATTGTTTGTTGGCTCATATATAAGTAAAGGATATCGTAAAAACACGGTAGATTCATATGGTAGAATTACAACCCCATTTGGAACTTTTAATAGTATTAGAGTAAAAACTGAAGTTTTTACTAGAGATTCTGTTAACGTTAATGGTCAACCTTCTGCAGCAAATACTCACACTATAGAATACAAGTGGTTAGCACCTGGATCTAAAATTCCGATTATGCAGATAAATGGAACTGAAATCAACGGTGAATTTGTTCCAACTACTATGATTTATAAAGATAGCTATCGACCAGTTTCTAAAGACCTTAGTCCAAAAGCACACTTTACCACTTCTTCAATTTTCCCTGAAATAAACGAAGACACAGTCCAACTAATTAGTCAGACTATTGATATTGAAAGAACTAATTACAACTATAGCATTACACCGTCAACTTTTTACTTTGTCAATAATTCCAATAGATATTCTCCTCGACCTGAAATTGTATTTCAGAATGTTGGTTATTACACTATAAAATTTACCGTTTCTAATAGTTTTGGCTCTGCAGAAACTACATATGTAGATCATATATATGGTTCCTTAAATTCAAGTGTTAGAGAGAATAATCTACTTTCAGACAACCTTCAAGTGTATCCAAATCCTATTGAGACAAATGAGATTTCACTATCTTTTGATTTAACCTCAAATGGCCCTGTTTATATAGAAATACTCGATGTTTTAGGAAAGAGATTACATTACGAGAATAAAGGTTTTTTCCTTAGCGGTAAAAGTACCATTCTACAAAAGATTCCAACAAATGGCAGTACCGGTTCTTTAATAATTAGAGTTATCTCACCAGATGGAATAGCAACGCAAAAAGTGATTCGTAAATAGGTTAAAAAAAGTGAAATACTAACCTTGTTTAACAGAGATTTCTAAGAGTAAAGTTTTAAAGGAATGATCTTTGCGATTATCTCTGAAAAAATATTACAACTGTGAACTTTCTCAAGCCAAACCGCCGATCACCAATTGACATTTTATTAAAACCAGTAGACAATTTACTGAAAAACAAAGCGTCATCTGGAATTTTACTATTCCTAGCAGTAATAATTGCCCTAATTTGGGTTAACTTCATTGATGCAGAAGGATATCATCACCTGTGGGAAAATGTCATCGGTTTTAGTGTAGGTAGTTTCTCAATTGAAAAATCATTGCATTATTGGATTAATGATGGATTAATGACCATCTTTTTCTTTACGGTAGGATTAGAGATTAAAAGGGAGATTATGGCTGGGGATTTATCATCTCCTAAAAAAGCTGCATTACCGATCGCTGCCGCAATTGGAGGGATGGTTTTTCCTGCCATCATCTATTTATTCTTTAATAACGGCACAGCAGGAGAATCAGGTTGGGGAGTTCCAATGGCGACTGATATTGCCTTTTCTTTAGGAGTTCTAAGCTTATTGGGCAAGCGTGTTCCTTTAGCTTTAAAAGTTTTTCTAACGGCATTAGCGATTGTAGACGATTTAGGTGCCGTTTTAGTAATTGCATTTTTTTATACCGAAAATCTATATATAAATTTTTTAGAATGGGGAGGCTTATTCTTTGCCATCCTAGTGATTGGCAACCTCATCGGTATTCGTAAAAGTGGATTCTATGTTATCATTGGGGCTTGTGGTTTATGGATTGCCTTTTTACTTTCAGGGGTGCATGCTACGCTCGCAGGTGTTCTTATCGCAGCAGCTATTCCTGCAAGAGTAAAAATTGACGAAGGTCTTTTTTTAAAAAAATTGCAATTTTTAATCGATAAGTTTAAACACGCAAAGCGGACCGACAGCACCTTTGTAACGGAAGAACAACAAGACATTCTAGAGCAGATGAAAGAAACCAGGGCAATGGCGGAGACACCTTTACAAAAAATGGAACATGCTTTGAATCCAATTGTAGCTTATTTGATATTACCTCTCTTTGCATTGAGTAATGCTGGCTTAATTATCAATCAAGAAATAATCGGTTCTCTATTCAGTAATGTTTCTTTAGGTATAGCTCTTGGTCTGATACTGGGAAAAACAATCGGTATTGTGTTTTTATCTTACCTACTAGTCAAACTCAAAGTATCAATACTTCCTCCCAATACTACATGGACGCAAATGATTGGGATTGGGTTAATGGCAGGTATAGGTTTCACGATGTCTATTTTTATTTCAGAATTAGCTTTTACAGATGCATTAATGAAAGAGCAAGCCAAAATGGCCATACTAGTTGCTTCGTTGATTGCAGGGTTTGGAGGATACCTTGTGCTAAGATTCTCTGCTCATGATATCAAATAAAAAAGGCTGAAAGTATAATACTTTCAGCCACAATCTTTCTAGTTTGTATTCTGATTTACAATCCCAACAACACTTCTTCTGGATTCTTACCACCAAAAATCATTCTAGCAGGATTTTCGATCATTTCTTTCACTTTTACCAAGAAACTTACTGATTCCTTCCCATCAATAATTCTATGATCGTATGATAATGCGAGATACATCATTGGACGAATCTCTACCTTTCCATCAATTGCAACAGGTCGTTCAACTATATTGTGCATCCCAAGTATTGCACTTTGCGGAGGATTAATAATAGGCGTACTCATCATTGAACCAAAAACTCCACCATTGGTGATAGTAAACGTTCCTCCTGTCATCTCATCTATTGAGATTTTACCATCTCTAGCTTTTATGGCCAATCTCTTAATCTCTGCTTCAATTTCTGCCAAGCTCATTTGCTCCGCATTTCTAACAACAGGAACCATCAGTCCTTTTGGTGAACTCACAGCAATTCCTATATCAGCATAATCATGGAATACCACTTCTTGTCCGTCAATCATAGCATTAACAGCAGGATAATGATTTAAAGCTTCTGTTACAGCCTTTGTGAAAAAAGACATAAATCCTAAATTCACGCCTAACTTCTCTTTAAATTGTTCTTTATATCGAGCCCTTAAATCCATAATAGGTTTCATATCTACCTCATTAAAGGTAGTTAACATTGCTGTTTCATTCTTCACAGAAACCAATCTTTCAGCGATTTTGCGACGAAGGGTACTCATTTTTTCATTACGCTTATCTCTAGTTCCTCCCCATCCTTGTGCAGCGTCAGCTGAAATTCCTGCAGCCATTGCACTCAACACATCTTGCTTCGTAATTCTTCCGCCTTTTCCTGAACCAGACACCTTATTTGGTGCGATTCCATTCTCGCTCATTGATTTTCTTGCAGCAGGAGAAGGATGACCCGCAGCGTGATTACTGGTATTACTGCTCTCTACTTTCTGTGGCGCAGGCTCTGCTACCTTTGAAACTTCCTTTTTCTCCTCTTTAGGTGCAGTATCTGCAGATTTCGCAGGCGCTTTAGCATCTGTATCAATTTCTGCAACCACATCCCCTACAGCAACAGTATCACCTTCCTCTGCCTTGAAAGTAATGGTTCCTGCTTCGGGAGCTGTTAATTCTAATGTTGCTTTATCCGAGTCTACCTCAGCAATTACATCATCTTTTTCTACATAATCTCCTTCTGCAACCATCCATGTTGCTATTTCTACTTCTGAAATGGACTCTCCTGGTGAAGGAACTTTTACTTCGTATGCCATAATATAAATTGACTATGATAAAATTTTTATTTTTTTACTTCGCTGTATTCAAATACTCCATTAATAACAGCAGCTTGTCTTTTCGCAAAAACTTTAGACGAGCCAGCTGCCGGACTTGCACTTTCTCTTCTCGAAATTAATTTAATCACCTTTGATTTAAAATTTCTTAAGATAAAAGACCATGCTCCCATATTCTCAGGCTCCTCTTGAACCCACAGTGTATTCTTAGCTTGTTTATACTTTTCTAAAATTGCATCAACCTGTTTTTGAGGAAATGGATAGAATTGCTCCATTCTAACAATTGCAACATCGTTAGCTCCTAGCTCTTCTCTTTTTTCAATTAATTCATAATAGATTTTACCCGAACAGAATGCGATAGTATTCACTTCTTGTGCCTTTACCTCAACATCATCAATCACCTCTTGGAATTTTCCAGTGGCTAGTTCATCCAGCGTAGAAACACATTTTGCATGACGCAACAAACTTTTCGGAGTCATCATTACTAGGGGCTTTCTAAATTCACGCTTTAGTTGCCTTCTTAATATATGAAAGTAGTTTGCTGGAGTAGTACAATTTGCAACTTGCATATTATAATCTCCACATAAAGTCAAGAATCTTTCTAAGCGAGCACTTGAATGTTCTGCACCTTGACCTTCATAACCATGAGGCAACAACATAACTAGCCCATTCTGACTTTTCCATTTATCTTCTGCACTGCTTAAAAACTGATCTATAATAATTTGAGCACCATTATTAAAATCACCAAACTGAGCTTCCCAAATGGTTAGCCCATATGGAGTAGCCATGGCGTAGCCATACTCAAACCCTAAAACAGCATACTCTGATAATAATGAATTATAGATTTCAAATTTCTCTTTAGTATCGGGAATATGATTTAGTGGAATATACTCTTCTTCTGAGTCTTCTACCTTTAATACAGCGTGTCTGTGTGAAAAAGTTCCTCTTTCCACATCTTGACCAGTCATTCTTACTGGGAAACCCTCTGTTAGTAAAGTTGAATAGGCAAGTAATTCTGCCATTCCCCAATCTATAACTTCTGACTCAATCATTTTCAATCGTTCATTGAACAATTTCTCCGACTTTTTGAAAAAATTCATATCCGATGGAAGTGTACTGATACTTTTACCTACTTCTATCAATTTCTTCTTATCATATGATGTATCAACAGAAAGTTGCATATCCGCATCTGTAGATTCTCTAAGACCTTTCCAAGTTTCAGCTAAAAATGGAGTGATAACAGCTTTTTCGATTTGTTTGGCCTCTGTCAAACGATCTTGAAGCATGTCATTGAACTTCTTCTCCATTTGCTTGGCAGCTTCTTTATTCAAAACCTCTAACGAAATTAGATTATCCAAATAAATCTCTCTTGGGTTCTTATGTTTAGCGATGGCCTTGTATAATAAAGGTTGCGTAAACCTTGGCTCATCTCCTTCATTATGACCATATTTTCTATAGCACAACAAGTCAACAAAAACGTCCTTTTTATATTTCTGTCTAAACTCTAATGCTAATTTAATGGTATAAACCACAGCTTCAGGGTCATCTCCATTTACATGAAAAATAGGGGACAAAGTTACTTTACCTACATCTGTACAATACGTACTAGACCTTGCATCTAAATAGTTGGTAGTAAAACCAATTTGGTTATTAATTACGATATGGATAGCTCCCCCTGTTTTATAAGCATCAAGAGATGCCATTTGAATCAACTCATACACAACCCCTTGCCCTGCAATTGAGGCATCACCGTGGATGATAATTGGAACAATTTTTTGGTCGTCATGCAAATACTGGTCAACTTTTGAACGGGCAATCCCTGCTACAACAGGACCTACAGCCTCCAGGTGAGATGGGTTAGGAGAAAGTGTTAGCTTCACATCTTTTCCAGAATCAGTTTTAATATCACAAGAGTAACCTAAGTGATACTTTACATCCCCATCAAATAGATTGTCTTCGTATTCCTTTCCCTCAAACTCACTAAAGATATCTTTGTAAGTCTTATTGAATATATTAGCTAAAACGTTCAATCGCCCTCTATGTGCCATTCCAACGACAAACTCTTCAACACCCTCTTTTGCTCCAAGTTCAATAGCTGCATCTAATGCAGGAATCAATGACTCACCACCTTCTAAAGAAAATCGTTTTTGACCAACAAATTTCTTATGCAGGAATTGTTCGAATACTACGGCTTGATTTAGTTTATGCAATATATGCTTCTTCTCTTCATTAGTAAAAGTTCCTTTATTTTTAGAACCTTCCATTTTATTCTTCAACCAATCTACCTTATCTGGCTTTCGGATGTACATATATTCTACTCCAATGGAGTGACAATAGGTCTCTTTCAAAAAGTCTATTACTTGCTGTAATGTTGCATCTTTTAGACCGATTTCAGTTCCTGCTTGAAACACTTTAGAAAGATCTTCTTGGGTTAACCCGAAATTTTCAACATCCAAAGTAGGAGTATACTTTCTTCGTTCTCTAACTGGATTTGTTTTTGTAAACAAATGGCCTCTAGATCGATATGCATTAATTAGGTTGATAACTTTAAACTCTTTATCAAAATTTAAAGAACCTGAAGGTGCACTAACTTCTTGCTCGTAGTTTTTTCTTGCGAATTCAAACCCGTCAAAAAATTTGCTCCATCCTTCGTCTACAGACTTTGGATCTTTAAGATATTGTTGATAAACAGTGTCGATTGCAGTTACGTCTGCATTGCTCAGATAGGAAAATTTATCCATTATAGTCTTTACATGGTTGAACACTTCAAAATTAAAGAAATATTACCTACCAACGTTGGTATATTCATTTTCTAAAAGATGAAATTTACGGCTTCTTCAGCTTATTGCTAAAATATGCTCTTGTGAGCACTTTTAACAGTTCTCGTTCGATGATGAGTTTTGTTACAGCATGCGACACCCCTCCTTCGGTTTGATCATCTAAAGCCGCCTTAATAGCCTTTTCTGGAATATCAATTAAATAAAAAAGAGCAAAAATTTTTTCAGATTGGCATTCGAATTGTCGATTAACGATTGGCAACAGTAATTCACACAAACCTTGAAAACTCCAGTTTTGGTTGTCCTCAACCTCCAAATCTATTCCAGCTCGATCTGTATCTTTCTCTAATTGAAGAAAAGTTTCATTCAAGAATACTTGTTCATTTTTATAATTTTCAATTTGTTGGATTGTTGGTATCATTTTCGGAGGTTCTATTCATTAAATTTGAACATCAAACAAAGATGCGTGTTTTAAAATAAAACATCAAAATTATGGCAGAATCAGTATTAATCAGTGGAGGGAGTGGTTTAGTTGGAAAAGTTCTTACAGCGCTTTTAATCGAAAAGGGTTACAAAGTAGGTCACATTAGCAGAAGCGCCTCAAGCAATCCAAATGTAGAAACTATTGTATGGGACTTGAAGAAAAAAACGATTGATATTGAACAGGTAAAAAAATATGATTATCTGATTAATTTAGTAGGAGCAGGAATTGCAGACAAAAAATGGACAGAAGAAAGAAAAGAAGAAATTGTGCGAAGCAGAGTAGAGTCCTTAAACTTTCTATTTAATATAACGAAAGAACACAACCTTCCCTTTAAATCTGTAGTTTCTGCCTCAGCCGTTGGATACTATGGATTTAACACTTCTGACCACATCTACAATGAAACAGATCCACCAAGTGAAGATTTTTTAGGAAACACTTGTCAAAAATGGGAAAAAGCTCTTTTTCAGTTTAATGAATTAAACATTTCCGCATCAGCAGTTCGAATTGGATTAGTATTATCCACGGAAGGAGGAGCGCTTAAAGAATTAGCTTTCCCTATAAAATTGTATGCAGGAGCTCCTCTTGGTAATGGCAAACAATACATGCCATGGGTTCACATTAGGGATATTTGCAATCAATTCATTTTTCAAATGGAGCATAAACTAAAAGGCAGCTATAATGGTTGTGCTGATGAGCATGTTACCAATAAAGAATTTACAGAAGCGGTTGCACAGGTTCTGAAAAAGCCACTTATATTGCCAAACGTTCCAGCATTTGTTATGAAAGTTATTCTCGGCCAAAGATCGCTCATGGTACTAAATGGAAGTAGAGTTTCAAACGAAAAAATTAAGAAAGCTGGATTCAAGTACGATTTCTCCAAACTCAATTCTGCTTTGCAAGAACTTTATAACAGCTAAATATTTCTATACATCAATTCTTCTGCGATGTCCATTAGAGGCTGTTTCTTTTCTTGAGCAACATTCACTTTTGCTAATGCCTCCATCCCTCTATCGAAATACGTTTTCATCTTTAACTGACTCAATTGAGGTATTTTCAACTGGTCGTAGACTGCTTTTACTCTATTTACTTTATCGTCGTCACTTAACTCTCCATCCAAGCAAGATTTTAACTCCAATTTCTGCTCTTCATTGGCTAAGTTCATTGCTTCTAGTAACAAATATGTTTTTTTATTTGCGATGATATCCCCTCCAACTCGCTTACCAAAACTCCTAGGGTCAGCATAAGCATCTAAGTAATCATCTTGTAGTTGGAACGCAATCCCGACATTCTTTCCAAATTCATAAATGTTATCAGCATCTTCATCAGAGGCTTTACCAATTATTGCTCCTATTTTTAAACTAGCAGCCAACAAAACTGCGGTTTTCAGCTCTATCATTCTCAGATATTGCGGAATTGAAACCTCTTCTGTAGTTTCAAAGTTCATGTCCATTTGTTGTCCATCACAAACCTCAGCAGCTGTTTTATTAAAAACACGAAGAACCCTCCCCATCTTTTCAGCCGGTTGTAATTTTAGAAAATAATCTACCGCTTTAACAAACATTACATCTCCAGATAGAATAGCAATATCTCTATTCCATTTTTTGTAAACGGTATCTTGTCCTCTTCTCAAAGGGGCTTCGTCCATAATATCATCGTGAACCAAGGTAAAATTATGAAACACTTCTACCCCCATTGCTGCATGAAGTGCATCTAGTTTATTCGCTTCAAAGATATCGGCAACCATTAACAAAGTAGCAGGTCGAACCCTTTTACCTCCTAAGTTCATGCTATACGAAATTGGATCATACAACTCAGTGGGATTTCCACTAAAATCAGCTTCCGCTATAAATTTTTCAACCTCTAAAAAAGCCTGTTTGAAAGAAAGCATTTAAAGTATAAATGAAGGATTATTAATAACATTAGTTAAGCCGGTTTCGATATCCGTCAATTCCCGACCAAGCAACTTCCTCATTTTAGATATGTCAGGGTTTCTTCTACTCATATCCCCTTCCTCTAATGGAGGCAAATGCACTATTTTAGAGGAAGAGCCTGATAACTTTATAATTGTTTTAGCCAAATCCAAAACAGTCATTTCGTTGTCATTCCCAATATTTATCACATCATTCATTACTTCATCATTCTTGAATGCATTGTAGCAAGCCTGAATATTATCTTCAACATAACAAAAAGTTCTAGTCTGCATCCCATCACCAAAAATGGTAATATCTTCACCCTTCAGTGCTTTTGCAACAAATTTGCTGATTACAAAATCTTTACTTTGCTTCGGCCCATAGGTATTGAAGAACCTAAATATGGTATAATCTAAATCAAATTCTTTTTTATATGATTTCAAGAAAGCCTCTCCAACATTCTTTACGATTGCATACGGCAACCTAGAGTTCAGCGGGGTAGTATGCTCGTTCTGTGGCATTTCTACAGGCTCACCATAAACTTCAGAAGAAGAAGAAAAGAAAACTCTCTTCACTCCAGTATTTTTGGATAAACTTAATACATTCTTAACACCTGTTATATCATCTAAAACCATCACAGGATTATCAATCGTTCTCTTAACCCCTACCACCGCAGCATAATGAAATACATAATCGAAAGAAAAAGCATAGAATACTCCTGATATATCTTCCAATCGATTGACATCAGCCTTTATAAACTTGACATTATCTTTTTTTGGAACTCGAGCTATATCTCCCGTTAGTAGGTTATCAACAATTACAATAGTATTGGAAGCGTCTTGTGCCAATTTTTCTGCCATTGCACTAGCGACAAATCCGGCTCCTCCAGTAATTAAAATATTTTTTTGGGTCATTATTAATCTTTGGTCAAATTCATTAAGTATTTTCCATAACCACTTTTTACAAGTGGTTCAGCTAGTTTGTGCAACTGTTTCTGGTCGATATAACCCATTCTAAAAGCAATTTCTTCCAAACAACCAACTTTTAATCCTTGTCGCTGCTCAATCACTTCAACAAACTGGGCCGCTTGCATTAATGAATCAAAAGTACCGGTATCTAACCAAGCAGTACCCCTATCCAAAATTGCTACCTTCAACTCTTTCCTTTTCAAGTATTCTTTATTTACATCAGTAATTTCATACTCTCCTCTTGCACTAGGCTTTAGCTCCTTTGCGATCGAAATCACAGAATTATCGTAGAAATACAAACCTGGTACAGCATAATTAGACTTAGGCACATCTGGCTTTTCTTCTATAGAAAGAGCGTTTTTATTTTTATCAAATTCAACAACTCCATACCTTTCTGGGTCAGAAACATGGTAAGCAAAAACGACTCCGCCCTTCGGATCAAGGTGTTGTTGCAGATTTTCTTCTAAACCAGTTCCATAAAATATATTATCTCCCAACACTAAAGCAACACTATCCTTTCCAATGAAAGATTCTCCAATTATAAAGGCCTGAGCTAATCCATTGGGAACTTCTTGTATAGCAAATTCGAATCTACATCCAAATTGACTCCCGTCACCCAATAACTTTTTAAAACTGCCGCTATCATGTGGAGTTGTAATAATTAGTATTTCATTAATACCCGCACTCATTAGCGTTGAGAGCGGATAATAAATCATTGGTTTATCATAAACTGGCATCAATTGCTTACTCACAGCTAAAGTTAATGGATGTAAACGTGTACCAGACCCACCGGCTAAAATTATTCCTTTCATACTTTTATTCGTTTTTATCGGATTGAGATTCTATTTCTAACCCTTCTAAATCAATATCTTCTTCTTCGTCAACTAATTCTATTAAAGACTCTTTTTCGAAAGCTTTGGTTGTTACCCACTTGTCTAAACTAAGAATTAAAGATGGCAATAGCAACAAGTTAGAGCACATCGCAACTAGTAAAGTAAGCGACACCAACATACCAAGAGCTACAGTACCTCCAAATTCTGAAGCTGCGAAAACACCAAAGCCAAAGAAAAGCACAATAGAAGTATAAATCATACTGACACCAGTTTCTTTTAAAGCCAAGAGAGCAGCCTCTTTAATATTCCAGGAGTGAGCTTTCAACTCCTGTCGATACTTAGCTAAAAAGTGAATCGTATCATCTACAGATATTCCAAAAGCAATACTAAAGATTAGAATAGTTGAGGGTTTTATGGAGATTCCGAAGTATCCCATAATCGCAGCAGTGGTCAAAAGTGGAAGCAAATTTGGAACTAAACTCATAAACACCATACGAACTGAAGAGAATAGAATCGACATAATGATAGCAATCAAAAGAATAGCAATTCCCAAACTAATGAATAGGTTTTTGACCAAATACTCGGTTCCTTTTAACCAAACAATACTAGTCCCTGTTAAGGATACTTTATATTTATCAGGAGGAAAAATAGAATCTACTCGAGGTTTCAAATCAGTCATTATGGCCTCCATCCTATTGGTTCCCACATCTGCCACTTGAGCAGTAATACGAGTAATTTGGTTGGTGCTATCAACATAAGACTTCAGTAAATTCTTACTGGTTTCATCTGCACCTCTAAAATATGGTCCAATAAAAGATTGTTCTTGACTATTAAACAAGGTATATTTTGAGGGATCTCCACCGTAAAATGCCTGCTTGGCAAATTTCAATCCTTCTACCACTGAAAGTGGTTTAGAAAATTCTGGATACTCATGCAGTAAGTCTTGAAGTTTGTCAATCTTTTTAAGATTTGAAAGTTTAAATACTCCTCCCTTCTTTTTAGTATCTATCGTTACTTCCAATGGGAGCACTCCTTTTACTTCACCTTCAAAGAATTTCAAGTCCAAAAATACAGGATCATGTCGAGGTAAATCGTCTGCAATATTTCCAGTTACTTTTATCTTAGTGACTCCATAAATGGAGACTACTATAATAAGCGCTGTCACCAAATAAACTACCTTACGGTGTTTCATTACAATAGTCATCAAATGATTAACTACCATAAAAACCCACTTTCTTTCCAAGTGCTTAATATGCCTTTGACTTGGAGGCTTTAAAAAGCTTTGAAGTATTGGCATTAAGGTTATTGACAAAATAAATACAGAAAGAATGCCTAATGATGCTATAATTCCAAATTCAACTAGGATAGCACTCTGAGTAAATATAAAAGTGGCAAAACCTAAACCAGTTGTAGTGTTGGTTAAAAAAATAGCATTCCCAATTTTATAAATAACACGGTTGAGCGCTTTCATTTGATTCCCGTGATAACTATATTCTTGATGGTACTTATTAATGATGAAAATACAGTTGGGAATTCCAATTACGATAATCAAAGGAGGGATTAAGGCAGTTAAAATACTTATTTGAAATCCAAAAATTCCTAGAAATCCGACGGACCAGACCACACCTATCATCACTATAAGCATTGAGAAGAACATGGCTTTAAACGACCTAAAGAACAGCAACAAAATGGTTGCCGTCACCAAAATTGCGAGAACTATAAACAACTTTATCTCTTCACTAATCTTGGTCGTATTGTTGGATCGAATATAGGGAAGTCCAGAAGAACGAACAGTTAATCCTGTCTCATCTTCAAACTGATGAATTAAGCTATACATTTCATCAATTAAAACTTTTCTGTCCTTTGAATCTAAATACTTTCGATCAAGAGTTAAGGCCATTAAAGTGAATTCGTCCTCGTTATTGAAAAGATATCCGTTATAGAATGGCAGATTCCTGACTACATTCATGAGACTATCCAGCTCTTCTTGTGACTCAGGCCGGGACTTAAAAACCCTTTCGGGAATAAATTTCTTTGCTTTAGAATCCTTTGTAAGATTAACAATAGCAGGAATTGACAAAACCTCATCTATTCCTATTACTTCCCTTAAGTCATTACTTAAGTCATACCATTTGTTAAAATTATCCAGCTCAAACAGCCGTTCATCTTTCATTCCGATGACCAAGATACTGCCTTCTTGACCAAATTGCGCCTTAAAAGATTCAAACTCTTGAAAAGTAGAGTCGGTTTCAGGAAGCATTTGTGCCATTTCGTAGGACATCTTAACCTTGGAGGCGAAGAACCCCATAATCAGGGTTATGACAATTAATAAAGCAATAATGTAATACCTCTTTCTAAGAATATGACCTGCAAACTTGGTCCACATAAAGTACAGCTTAAGCGTTAAAAATGTTTTTTGAAAAACTCTTTCCAAAAAAGTTTGACAAATATCGTTAAATATAACAAAAACGTGACTTCCTCTCGATTAAATAAGACAGAAAACAAAAAGGAGATGAGTTACAACCCATCTCCTTTTTTGTGCTATTGAAATATCATTTTATCTATTCTCCAGTTTTTTCATTTCTTCTTCGAAAGTCTTTTTGAATTTCTCGTAATCATAATCAACCTTTAATATCTCATCTTTAGAAAGACGCTCATTCATCTTAGAAACCATTTCGTCTCCAGACAACTCAATTGCGATATACGTTTTATAGTTTCCAGAAGAAGTTTTAGTCACCTTTTCGCAAATAGTTTTTGTACCAACAAGCTCTTGGTTAATCACTTCTCTTGTTAAACCTTCAAAACGCTCTTCCAACTGCTCTACATTATTTACTTCAGTAGAGTTTACATAATTATCGATTGTTCCTTTTATTGTAGTTTGAATTGCAGAAGCCAAATCTGCTTTTGCGTTACTCATCGCCTTCTTTTTAGAAGTAGATTGGTCCATACTCTCCCCTACTGAATTTGCTCTAAAAAACTTACTATTACTAAAATAGTCTTCTCCTGAGCAGTATACATTTACTAATACTTCATCAGCAGGACGTTCTCTTTCAGCTATCTTCTCCTTATTCTTACAAGCACTTACACTTGCCATTAGAGCTAATGCCGTAATCGCCATCACTCCTACTTTTTTGATTTTCATTTTCATGGTTATTAGATTTATAATTGTGTTTTTATCTTTTCAGAAACTGTGCCAAAATTGAATTATAATTTTGAAACTTACAATATGGCTTCTTTTAATTTTGGCACCAACTTTCTATACATTTCAGCTTCAGCTTTTTCATATGCCTTTACAGATGCCCTCGCCTCATCAAGGTTGACACCTTTTATTGGACCGTCTGCACCGGAATAAATTGACTTCTTAGACTTCACCTCAGATAAATTAATGTTGTAATTTAATACTACCACCGTAAAGTTTTCATCCTTACTTTGAAATTTTGTATCTGAGACCAGCTCTAGTAAAAGATCAGCTTTTTCCCTTTTATCTACAATTTGAATTCCCTCCTTTACCAATTCTGACACTAGTATTCCAGAAAGCTGCTCTCCACTTCTCCTTTTCCCAAACTCCTTCTCTGTTGCATCAACAAATAATTTTGGACGTTCTACGTTTACGATTAGCTCCATTCTTGGATACACCAAATTGGCAAGTTTTGCGTTTAAAAATTCTGCATCAACTCTATTCTTAGCAATTGCGAAAATGTTAACCTTAACCACATTGCTCACGTTTGGTACTTTTATATCAGTAGCTGCTAAACTTACATTGGCTTTCCCATATTCATTTGTAACATATTGTTCAGTAATCTCACCATATTGATTAAAATAGGTAGACTCCAATGGAAGCCCAGTGATTATTTTCCCTTTTCTTTTAATTAGCAATGGATAATACGTTTTAAATCCATTAAAATAACTTAACGCAGCAGGCCGCTCACTATTATCTATTTCGATATCAACTAACAAACTCTGCAGAGCAGACATTATTAAATGGTCAAGAAACACGAATTGACCACCACTCAACACTTCAATTGCACTAGGGCCATAATTCTTTATTGCTGAAATCGCGTCAAAGTAATGATTAATTGAAAGAATCACATCTCCCTTCTCGGCTGCTTCAATTCCTAGTCTGTAAAACTCCTCCCCTGCCTTTTTAGCTGCCAATCTTTTTCTTTCAACTTGCTCAAAATACTCAGCTTTAGACAACCTATAATACACCCAGTACTTATTTTGACCTTGCCATGAATCAATTAATGAATAGCCCTCTAAATCGGCTGCAATAGAAGTCTTAATCGTCGACCTAAAATCCTCATTAAAGGTCTTATTAGATTCATTCTGATAGTAAACCGTATTTGACTCTAAACTAACCTTAATCTCTGAGGCTAAATCATTTAATGCATTATTCTTTGCAGATTCAATAAAATTAGTCCCTTCCTCCATTGTCGCAGAACCAATCCCTATATAATACATATCAGTAATCGGGCGATCGCTAATCCACGAAGGTTTGGGTAGAGTAGTCTCCTCAACCACCTTCTTTTTATTATTACAAGCGATTAGCATAAAAAAAGTTAAAGAATAAAATAAATACTTTTTCATTCGCTTATATATTTCTGAAGGTTTGTAATTATATCTCTTGAAAAAACCGAGGTAGAACTATTTAGCAAACTATTCGTCAACTCATTTGTTCCACTAATCTCTCTTTTAGCATTCAATAGTTGATTTAATTGATTTCGCTCATTTTTATTAAAACTTACTGCACCGTTGGCCTCAGGATATAAGTTCCTGGAGTCCCCTTCGTATACTGCAAAGTGCATTGCATCCCCAGTGGTTTGATCAAAAAATTTAGAAAATAATATCTCTCCTGTTTGAAGTGAAGTTAATTGAACTTGATATGCCAACTTTACTTCATTCTTTTGATAATACTCTGTATATGAAGTCTTTTTATACTTGGTCACCACCTCATCTTTTTGAGTTACTTTATTGAATTGTTTTACACCGTATGCTTCAAAACCTGAACGGTCGTATACTTGCATCTTTCCAGGATTAGCTGAATATTCTATCACTTTACCTGTTAAAACCGCCTTTGCTCCTAATAAATCTCCTGCAGTTGCAGCCGTCTTTTCATCAATTGCTCCAGATAAGTTTAGTTTTTGTTGAGCTAATAAAGCTTCCATGTTCTCTCGATCAATAATTTTAATAAACGGATTATTGTTATTGGCTAAAGATGACAATAAATTGGCTTGAATTTTATGACTTATAGCCTGATCAGTAGTAGCATTACTAAAAGACAATAGCGCAACTGTATAAGTTCCTAATTCTAGGCATTGCTCTTTTATATGAATACTTTCCTTATAGGAATTATCATACACTCCAACTTGGTTTAAGAGGTTATACGCTTTCACAAACTTATCTTGCTGAAATGCCTGCTCAGCTTGGAGATATAATGGTTCAATAATAGCAATTTTCTCAAGCTCCTTTGCATCTTTGTATTCTTCATCGATACTAGTTATCTCACTCAACTTACTCTTAGCTGCATTAAAATCTCCCTTTCCTAACAGCATTTTTCCATCATTGTAAAGACCAGTTAAATACTCCTCTTTTAAACTTTCAAAATCACTTTTTATATAACTCGGTTCATCCACCTGAATGTTATACATCCCAAGCGTTTCTGCATATCTTTTGGCCTCAATGTATGTATATACAGCCTTACGAGTATCTCCTATCGCCTTAGCTTTAAAAAAATCATCTAAATAATCTCCAAATACTCTGGCTCCATTTAGCCTTAAACCCACCCTAGCATCTAGATTTGTTGGATCTCTACGAAGAGACTCTAAATAACTAGCTGCAGCATCTTTGTACAAACCTGCCTCTTGATAAGCCTGAGCCTGCTTCGCATACTTTTTGGTCCCAGAGCAAGCCTGCGTAAATAAAAAGCAACTAATTAATGTGGTGTATAGAAATTGTTTGGTCATTCAGGTTGTGAATTTACTTGCAATATTATAAAAATTGTGCCAAGCATTAAAAATGTTCTACTTCGATTGCATTTTATTAATTTTAAACATGATTAAATCGCTCCTTTTTTCACTGATAGTAATTTGCTTAAACGCTTGTATCAAAAATAATAAGCCCATAATCGAACGATTTAACGGTATTAGTTTTGTTGCTCCTCCAGTTAAAATTGACAGTTTACCCATCAAAATCCTAATTGAAGAAACAGGGTCAAATTCCTTAGCCATAATGCCCTTTGCTTTTTGTTATGGAAACTCCAACCCTTCCTTATATTTTAATCACGAGAAGCAATGGTGGGGAGAAAAAAGCGAAGGTGTAATATCCACCATTCGGATGGCAAAATTTCAGAACCAAAAGGTTCTCTTAAAACCACAAATTTGGATTAAACGAGGGGAATACACTGGGGTTCTAAATTTCAAATCAGCAGCAGAGTGGTCAAAATTTGAATCAGATTATCAGAATTTTGTGTTAAGTTTTGCAACCATTGCTGCCCAAGAAAAAGTAGATATTTTTTGCATAGGTACCGAACTTCAAAATTTCATTAATAAACGACCCGCCTTCTGGGAACATCTCATACAATCAATTAAAAAAATTTATAAGGGCAAACTCACTTATGCAGCCAATTGGGATGAGTATCAAAACACCCCATTTTGGAACCAACTTGATTATATTGGCATAGACGCCTATTTCCCTGCTTCAGCAGAACGTCAACCAAGCATTGAGGAACTCATGAATGGCATGAAGGTGACTCAATCAAAATTGAAAACATTTTCAGCAAGATATAAACTTCCGATACTATTCACCGAATATGGTTACAGAAGTATGAATTATGCTGCTCATAAACCATGGGAATCTTCTTCAGAAAAAGGAATAAACTTTAAAGTTCAAAGCAATGCACTGAGTGCATTCTACGAAACCTTTTGGTCCGAAGATTACGTCGCTGGTGGTTTTCTATGGAAGTGGTTTTATAACAACGAAAAAGCCGGCGGAATTGAAAATAGTGGATTCACTCCTCAAAACAAGCCGGCTATATCGGTAATCAAACAATATTATAGAGAATAATATTTAACCTCTTTTTATCAATTCTACATATAGTTTCGTAAGGTCTTTTTCTGCCTTACCTGCAATTTCTAATATTTCAGCAATTGAAACTGGGTGCAAATTATCAGGATCACACTCATCTGTTAATACAGAGATTGCAACACACGGTAAGCCCATGTGATTGGCTACAATAACTTCAGGTACCGTAGACATTCCAACAGAATCGCTTCCAATAGTTCTTAAAAATCTATATTCTGCTCTAGTTTCTAGATTTGGACCAGCTACTGGGGTATAGACCCCCTTGTGAAGTGTAATTCCTAAGTCTTTCGCAATACGTTCCAATTCTCCATTCATTTTTGAGTCATATGGTTGGCTCATATCCGGAAATCTTGGCCCTAAATCATCCAAGTTTTTTCCAGTTAATGGATTCGCAGGCAACATATTAATATGATCATCAATTAACATTAAAGTTCCCTTTTTAAAGTCTGGGTTTACAGTTCCTGCAGCATTAGAAATCAATAGACGCTCCACTTCTAAAAGCTTCATTACCCGAATTGGAAAGGTAATTTGCTGCATGGTATATCCTTCATAAAAATGAAAACGACCTTGCATAGCTAGCACTTTTTTTCCTTCAATCAAACCATAGATTAATTTTCCATGATGAGATTCTACTGTTGAAACTGGGAAATGTGGTATGTCTGCATAATCAATCTCGAAAATTTTCTCGATTTTAGTTACTAAATTTCCTAAACCAGTTCCTAAAACAATCCCATATTGCGGCTGATCTACTCCCTTACTTTTAATATAGTTAGCTGCTTCTTTGATTTGATCCAATGTCATTCTCTTTCTTTTTTTAAATAAAATAGGGAGCAAAGTTAATACAAATTAATAGCTTAAGTCAATGAAAGAACTTTCATATTAAAAGAAGATGCGAGCAAGTCTTCTTCTGTATCGATATCTATTAAAGTAGGAAGAACTTCATACGATCTTCCCTTTTGAACCACCTTATTTATAGTATTTTCAAAAACAGTTTCTGTACTCCATTCTATATTCTGAAATATATCTTGCTGCATTTTTTTCATTCCAATTAGATAATACCCTCCATCATTTGCTGGACCTATTACAACATCGGCATTATTTAATTTTTGATAAGCCAATTCTATTAATTCAGGAGTAATATCAAAGCAATCGCTTCCAATAATTATTGCTTTTTCCATACCAGCGGCAAACGCAGCACGAAAGGCATCAATCATTCGCTCTCCTAGATTACCGTCTGCTTGTAGCAACTTTTCAAACTCTTGTTCAATCCATCCATCGTTTTGAGCAATTGAATTAGAATAAAATAAAAATCGTCGGGCATTTACACCCAACGATACTTTTTTAGTTCTTTCTTGAAGAAGCTGGTATACCTCCAACGCCTTTTGATTTCCTATTGTTTTTGCTAGTCTCGTTTTAACTTTACCTATTTCAGGATTTTTTATAAAAATAATTAAGCCGTTACTCATTTTATTCGTTGAGATTCCAATTATATTCTTTGTACTTTACCTTTGCATCAGGACTCACTTTAACAGAAGCAAATTTGTTAATAAACGGAATTACTCCACCATAAGTTTTAAAATCATCGGCAAACCAATCAAATATTTTTGAAATATCAATCGCACCAGGAGTAAGGCGATTTTTCTGCTCATTATTAATAAAGTTTTTTGCAGAAGCATCTAACTGTATGGAGAGCGTCGTTGCTTCATAAGCAACATTTAGGAGTTTAGGACAAGAAACAGATGCACAGTTGACAGCAAAATGAATTCTCGGGTCATTGAAATCTTTTCTTAATATTTCATGTTCAATATGATTCAATGAATACTTGACATTTCCTATTGTTATAAAATTTAAATCCCAAGGTTTACCATTATTTATTTCCATGATACTCTTTAATGGATAATGTTGAAGAATAAGATCGATAGTGAAAGCGTTATACGCATTAATCCAATACGCCATTTTTTCATTCTTGGCCCAGCTTTCTTTTGGAGGATTGGCCTGAAGAAACTTTAAATAATTATCCAAATCTGACCTATTCGACGACAAAGCTTTATAGTTGACGTCTCCATTAACAGTAACATACTTAGCAAGCACTTTACTAAAGCTACTGTGGTTAATTGCATAGCTTCCTTTAACAAGAAAGATCATTAATACAAAAAGCAAAAGACTTCCGGAAAATTTTTTCATGAGAAATAATGGTTTAAATTTGCTCAAATCAAGAAATAAACATTTCTTTCCGCAATTTACGTAAAATTTGCAATTGCAGTTAAAAACCTAATGTATGAATTGCCTAATACTAGATGACGACCAAGTTTCGAGACTCGCGCTCGAAAAATTAATAGAAAAAACAGGAACTTTGGAGCTAGTTGCTTCATGTGAGCATGTGACCGATGCTCTGCAAGTTTTGAGTAACAATGAGATTGACCTTTTGTTTTTAGACATTGAAATGCCTGAAATGACAGGGTTTGAATTTTTAGAGGCGATTAATGATGACCCTTACATCATTTTTGTAAGCTCAAGACAAGACTATGCTTTGAAAGCATACGAAACCACTGCAACAGACTATTTATTAAAACCATTCTCTCTTGACCGATTGCTAAAAGCAATCAATAAAGTAAGTGCTTCAGGAAGCAGAAAATCAAAAAAGGCCAACGAATCCTCTTCCAAAAGCATCTTTGTTAAAGCTGACTCTGCTTTCGTAAAACTAGAGTTAGACACTATCAACTGGATAGAGTCGCTGGGCGATTATGTAACTATCCACACCAATGAAAAAAGGTATGTAGTAAATATTACTATGAAAAAGGTAGAAGAGAAGTTAGCTTCACAAAACTTTTGTAGAATACACCGTTCATACATCGTGAACTTAAACCAGATAGATAAAATTGAAGAAAATATTGTTGTAATTAAAAACAAAACATTCCCCATTAGTCGATCTAATAAGAAAGACTTGTATGAAAGAATTAATTTGCTATAAATGAACAAACTAAAAAGAATTTTACTTATTGATGATGATTTTGTGACTAATTTTATCAATGAAAATTTAATCAAAGAAATGGGGATTGCGGAAGAAATTCTTTGCTTCAAGAATGGAAAAGAAGCAATCGATTTTTTCAAAAATAGAGATTCGTCACAACCGCCGATAGATTTAGTTTTCTTAGATTTAAATATGCCCGTTATGGATGGTTTTCAATTTATGGAAGCTTACCATAAGCTAGAAAAAAAATCGACTTCTGAGGTGATAGTAGCAATGTTAACTTCTAGTTCTCTCGAAAAAGAAAAAGAAATAGCCGACCAATTAGGAGTACAAGAACACCTAAACAAACCGCTTACAAAAGAAAAAATCAATCAGTTATTTTTAAAATATTACTCTTAACTCCAAAAAGTGCCTATACTAAACCTATACAACCTCAAAGAATTTGACAGCGCATTAATCAGTCAGATTTTATCCATTTATATTACAGATGTGACCAAAGACATAGAGCGACTAAGTGAATTACTTAAAAGTAACCAACATGAAGAAATAAGAAGGTTGGCGCACAAAATTGTTGGTGCTTCTAAAACTGTTGGCGCAACTAAGGTTGCTGAAATTGCTGAAGAAATTGAAGATAAAGCTGAGAAAAAAGCTCCTATTAACGACATTCAATTTATTAAAAGCCTCAATGGTGCATTCAACGAAGTGAAAGAGCACATCTACAAAAACGATTTGATCCACTAACTCTCTTTCAGGAAAATGGTAAACTTTGTACCTATTCTTAGCTGACTTTCTACTTCAATATAACCACCAGAATTTTCTACCATTTCCTTTATTAGATGCAGTCCAACCCCTGTTCCTTCAACATGATCATGAAAACGCTGAAACATCTTAAATAACTTGTCTCTATTCTCATCTAAATCCATCCCTAATCCTGTATCCTCAATCTCTAGTGCTACAAAATCTTTATGCTTTTTTGTACTGATACTGATTTCCAAATCCCTATAAGGGTCTCTATACTTAACCGCATTAGAAACTAGATTATAGATAATACTGTATAGATAAGTATGGTTATATAAAATTTCGTCCACCTGAATATCTTCTTTAAAGACCGCCTTACTGTCTAAAATCTGTAACGATATGGCATTCTTAACTTCTTCCAATACTTTTGAAACATATACTTTACTTATCTCAACAGATTCGTTTCTAACTTTGAGCAATTCAACTAACCCTTTAACTAGGCGATCTAACTGACTAGAAGAATGGGTGAGCATATCGAAAATTTTTCTCGACTCTCTATCTTTAATAGCATCCTTCTCATTTAGAAGATCAATTAATCCGATGATATTTATAACCGGATTCTTTAAATCATGGGAAACTGCGTAAGCAAATTGCTCTAATCTTTTATTTTTTAGCGTAATCTCTCTAGTTCTTAAATCCACTAATTCGGTTAGCTGCACATTCCTTAGCTTTAATTGCTTTATCCTATATTGAACGATTATATAAAGAGTAACACTCAGGATTAAGAACAAAATAACATAAAACCAAATTTGCAGCCAGAAGGGTTTATTGATAGAAAGGTTGATGGTTTGTTGTCTAAATAAAATTCCACCTTCAGTTAATGCTCTTATTCGTACGGTAAAATCTCCATAACCTAAATTAGCATATTCAATTACATTCTTTTCCGCTTTTCGCCAGGAGGTATCTTGATCATCTACTTTAAAATAATAATTCAAATGATTATTATTAACCATATCATCGTACCTAAACTGCAGTTTGATACTTTCGGAATAACTTAAGTTAACAACCTCTTCTCCATCTATGTTGACCCCATTAATACTGGAATAAAATTTTACTTTCTTAATATTCTTACCAAGTTGAGAGTCAAAATACAATACTCCTCCTTCAGTTCCATAGTACAACCATTTACTGGATTTTAAGTTGTAATTAGACAATTGACGAAAACCACTAGAAAAGTATTCAGTAGCAAGCGATGCAACAACACCAGCAGTTGGACTCCAATAAAAAAGCGCCTTCTGATTCGAAAACCAAAAACCACCGCCATCATCTGTAATTATTGAAAAGCATTGGTTACTATTGGTCACCTTTTTGATATCAATAAATGACACTTGCTCATTTTTGACATAAATTATCCCTTCATTTTCTGTTGCAGCAAAAAACTCACCCGAAGAATTAATATCAAAATCCAACATCTTAATGGAAGGAAAGGTTTTAGGAGTATGAACAGTGCTATCTTTTAAATCAACATATGCAACACCTTCGTCTCCATTAATGAACCATAGCTTTCCCTTATTCCATAGTATTTTGCTTAAATCATTTCTATTGAACATTTTTTTGTCAGAAAAATGAATTACTTGTTGATTTGAATAAACAAACAATCCTTCATAAGCGGTACTTATCCAAAGATTTCCAATTGAATCTGCTTCAATATCCTGAATTGACCTAATGTTGTTAGTTAATTGCTTTAAAGACTTATCTGGTGCAAGCAGCCATACACCATCATTTTCAGTTCCTATATAAACCCCCTTCTTAGTTTTTTGAAAGGTGTTTATTTCAGACTCCTTTAATGAATTTAATTCCTCAAAATCGTCCGAGACATTCTTACCATTTAAATAAAAACTTACCCCCTTTTTCCCTCCAAACATGAAAATATTTTCAGAGAATCGATCGATACAATTTATATCAGAATTCTGCAATATTTCATTTGGAAGGTAGTAGAAGGTTGGAGATGAAATCCCCCAAAGTCCATTCCCCTTTGTCCCCACATAAATTGATTTATCTGGACCATAACATAATTTAGAAACAGAAAACTCAGAATCATCTTCAAATTCCTTTTTAGCAGACAAGAAATAATTAGGCCCAGTAATATAAAGATCATAAATCCCTCTCGAGGTACCGACTACCAGCCTGGTATCATCTACCAAAATTGACTTTATATCTCCTTTTAATAGTGGTGACAAATCTAACTCCACTAATTCACCTACTATTAAACTTATGTGTCTAACTTGCTTTTCTGTAGCAACAAATATTCTTTTGTCTGCAAAAACTACTTTGATATTTTCGCCTTGAAAAATATGTTTCTTTAATTCTAACTCCTGCTTTTTAGAAGAATAAATGTAAAGTCCATTTGTCGTAGCGATATAAATTAATCCATTTTTATATTGGACATCGTTTACTACCAGGTTGGTTCCAATTGAGTACTCTCTGTTGAAAACAAGGTCTTGATTTAACTCTTGCAATTGCCCTTTTTGTCCTACCACATAAGTATGATATAACCCACTAACAATGGCAACTACCTTCATGGAATATTTTAAATCAATCAGTCTTTCTTGACTACTAATCTTACCTTCAAAATTAGCATACAATAGAGCTGAATCTCCTTTTTCAATAGCAGAAATAAAAGGATTTTCATCAGCATACTTCAACCCTAACTTATTGAATCCAAATCCGTCATATAAAAAAAGACCCTTATCAGAGGCAATGTGCAATCCGCCATTGACATCAACTTTAAGGTCATATATAAATTTCAAGTCAGACTCATTGTCTGAAAGTTTATTAATAGACATCTCTTGTCCAGAAAGACCATAAACTAGAAAAAAGGAAAAGAGAATGAGTGTTATTTTATTCATATTAACTCTGTAGTATATAACAAAGATGCCATTTCGTTTTTAATTTAATTGAAAAAACTCAGCACCTTATCCTTAATATATTCCAATCAAACCTTTTGCTGTTTCATTTAACCTCCAAAAATACGCTCTCATCGAATTAAAGCCCTCTGTCGTTTACATGCAACTTATCTTTGAATCATACATTTAGACATATGAAAAAGAAGTGGGTAATAAAGCAAATAGATGATGACAAAGTATTGCATTTTTTATTGAAGAAAAAAATCTTTGATCATAGAGCAGATTGCACCTTTTTACCATTAGATGAAAACGTCGACTCCATACAAAAGCATGATGCAGACATCTTTTTAGTAAACTTTGGGTTAGCGGACAACGAATCATCTTTAAGTCACTTAAGTAAATCAGAGTCTAATCGAGCAATAATTGCACTGGTAAATTCAAAAAAACAACTGAATCAATTGAGTGCTGAGATTAATTTACCCTACATCGAAAAAGGAAAAGACTCGATTTCAAAAATTACAGACATCATCGAAAGCACCATTTTCAATTTGTATGAAAGAGAAAGGAGAATTACGATGAGTATATAGAAGACAATCCACCCAATTATTAAAGAAAAAAGGAAAGCATTCAATTCATGAATCTCTCCTTTTTTTTATGGTCTTCTATACAGCTCTTCACATGGAAGAAGTTGAAGTTGCTCTCTGAAAAGGTTTCTAAAATAAAAAAACCTCCTAGCTAAAATCACTAGGAGGTTAAAAAAAATGTTGCCCGACTAGGGCTCGAACCTAGACTCTTCTGTACCAAAAACAGACGTGTTGCCAGTTACACCATCGGGCAATCTTTCTTAAGAGTTGACAAAATTATGAATATTTTCTATTTCTCAAAATAAAATGGATAACATTTTGTTCGAATTTCTTTCTATTCCCTAAATATCTTTAAATTCGCATTTGTTTGAACCTAATTATATCATTTCAGAAGCATGGATACTTTTAAGAAATTAAATCTAACATTTGGATGGGGAACTTGGCTAGTTGCAACTATAGTTTACTTATCTACCATTGAACCAACAACAAGCTTTTGGGATTGTGGTGAATTTATCGCTACAGCCTATAAGTTACAAGTTGGTCACCCACCAGGCGCACCTTTATTTTCGATGATTGCGCGATTCTTTATGATTTTTTCAACTCCGGACAATGCTGCAATGATGGTTAATATTCAATCAGCGCTTTCCAGTTCGTTTACGATTTTGTTCTTATTCTGGACCATTACCTATTTTGCTCATAAAATCGCTATGAAGTCAGGCGAATTAACCCCAACCAAGATAAATGCAATTATTGGTAGTGGGGTAGTTGGTGCACTAGCATATACTTTTAGTGATTCTTTCTGGTTTTCAGCAGTAGAAGGTGAAGTATACGCCATGTCTTCTTTATTTACAGCCATTGTTTTTTGGGCTATTTTGAAATGGGAAAGCGTAGCACATGAAAAACACAATTTAAGATGGATAGTACTTATTGCCTACCTAATGGGATTGTCAATCGGCGTCCACTTATTGAACTTATTAGCTATTCCAGCAATAGTATTTGTCTACTATTTCAAAAACTTTAAAGTTACCAAACCAGGAATAGTAAAAGCTTCTATCATTGCTGTATTAATCTTAGGATTTGTACAATATGGAATTATACCAGGATTAATCAAAGGAGCAACCATCTTTGAAAGAATTTTTACGAATGGTATGGGAATGCCTTTCAATACTGGCTTCTTTGTATACCTCCTGCTTATTGTTGCGGCAATAGTTTTCGGACTATACTACACTCAAAAGAACAACAAACCAGTATGGAATACAGCTATTTTATGCTTTACCGTTATCGTTTTAGGTTATTCATCATTTGCAGCTATTGTGATTCGTTCAAATGCGAATCCTCCAATGGATGAAAATAATCCCGAAAATGCATTCACCCTGTTGTCATACTTAAATCGTGAACAATATGGTGATCGCCCTTTATTTAATGGTCCGTCATTCAATAGTCCATTAGATAGACAACAGCCTTATACAGACGGAAGCCCTTCCTACGTAAAAGATGAAGAATTAGGAAAATATGTTATTTCTGATGATAAGAAAAACTCAGTACCTAATTACGACTCTCGATTCAAGACCCTTTTACCTAGAATGTGGAACACTGAAGCACCAAGAGTTAAACAATACAAACGTTGGTCGAGATTTGAAGGTAAACCAATACAAACTGTTGACAATTCAGGTAAACAGGTGGTAATAAACACCCCAACCTTAGGAGAAAATTTAAGGTATTTATTCAGCTACCAAATTGATTGGATGTATTTTAGGTATTTCATGTGGAACTTCTCGGGTCGTCAGAACGACATCCAAGGACATGGAAACGTGAGAGATGGGAACTGGATTACAGGAATCAAATTTATTGATGAATTCCGATTAGGAAATCAGGATTTTCTACCAGAGTCTGTTACAGAAAATAGAGCCAATAATAAATACTATATGCTCCCATTTGTATTAGGACTGATTGGTTTATTCTTTCAATTTAAAACCAATAGAAACAATGGGGTGATCGTACTTCTCCTATTCTTCTTTATTGGTTTAGCAATTGTATTGTACTTGAATCAATACCCTTTACAACCCAGAGAACGAGACTATGCTTATGCTGCATCTTTCTATGCTTTTGCAATTTGGATAGGACTTGGAGTAATGGCTATTTCAGACCTGTTATCAAAAAAATTTTCCGGCAAAATCGCTCCCGTTATTGCTACGGTTCTATGCTTTGCCTTAGTTCCAGGTATAATGGCTAAAGAAAACTGGGATGACCACACCAGAGCTGAAAGGTATACAGGTAGAGACTTTGCTAAAAATTATCTAGATTCTTGTGCTCCAAACGCGATCTTGTTTACAAATGGCGATAATGACACCTTCCCTCTTTGGTATGTTCAAGAAGTAGAAGAATATAGAACGGATGTGCGTGTCGTTAATCTAAGCTTATTAAATACCGATTGGTACGTTGAACAAATTAGAAGAAAAGCATATGATAGCGATGCCATTCCATTAAGTATTCCTCAAAACAAGTACCGTCAAGGAACTAATGATTATCTGCCTGTAGTAGATAGAAAAGAGCTAACAGGTTACACCGATGTTGAGAAAATTATAGACTTCGTAAATTCCGATAGCCCACAAACCAAAGTGCCTGTAGGAAGTGGCCAAAGCATCAATTTTGTACCTACGAAGCGTCTTAGAATAAAAGTGGACAAGAAAAAAATGGTGGATAATGGAACCATCAAGAAAGAAGATGCGGATAAAATCGTTGATTACATCGAGTGGAATATAAAAGGAAACTATGTACTGAAAAATGATTTAGCTGTACTTGACTTATTGGCTACTTTTGAATGGGATCGTCCAATATACTTTGCAAGCACTACTGGACCAGATAGCTATATTGGACTTGAAAACTATTTCCGTCAAGAAGGAATGGCTTACCGACTTGTTCCTATTAAGGCAGAAAATACCGATGGAAACCCAGGGTTTGTTGAAACAGACATATTATATGACAACGTAATGAATAAGTTCCAATGGGGCGGAATGGAAAGCAGCGACATTTATATGGATGAGACCAATAGAAGAATGACCATGAGTCTTCGTATTCTTTTCAATCGATTGGCAAGCAAATTAATCGAAGAAGGCAATAGTGCAGATGCATTGAAAGCAATGGATAAAGCTTTTGAGGTCATGCCTGATAAAACGGTCCCTTATGACATCTTTGTAATGTTCCTAGTAGAAAACTATTACAAATTGGGCGAGTTTGAAAAAGCTAATGCCATCACTAGCAGATTGGTAGAAATCTTCTCAAAAGACGCTGCATATTACAGATCGTTGAGTCCTGAACTACAACGTTCATTTAACAGTGACAACCAACAAGCTCTAGGAATATTGCAACGACTAAATCAAATGATTAGTCAACAGTATCCACAAAGCCCAGAATATCAAAAAGAGATAGAGAATAGGATTGCTCCTTATTTTAATGCTGGTATACGCCCTCAAGACAGATAAGAGTTAATTATCCATAAAGAGTCCTCATCCATAGTCAATTGACATTGGTGAGGACTTTTTTTATGGATTAAACTGAATACACTTCTATTGAACTGCTCAAAATATTATAGTGCAAAGCTCATAGATAATTTAAACGTGAAGTTATCCAACTCATCAGGAGTGGAATAATAACCGTAACGATAAAAAGTTCCAACTCCGAAGGTTAAAAATTGCATTCTGTATAAATCGTTTACAATTACGCCTGACTCAAAGTATCCCTTTTCCATAGTCTTAAATTCGATATTTTGGTGGCTAGTAGTTTGATTCATTTGCCCAAATCCTACTGCAGTATGTATCACAAATTCAGGATGAAACTTTTCTCCTTTGTATAATAGTTGTTTGAAGTTATGACGGATAAATAAACTTGCAAAACGATCATGAAAAAACTCATTAGGACGAGCGGTTTCAAAAGTATTGGCAACGGATATTCCAAACCCTTTATTGACACCTGTGGGCGTAAAATTGAACATTAATGGAACATTTGCATCCACATAACCTGCTAGCATTCGCACATTCAACTCTCCTCCATTCCGAATTACAAATAGTTTTTCAATCCTTCCTTCATACTTATTAAAATCAAATTGTGACTCATTCTGCTCAAGACCTTTGGTGTATTTAAAGTGAACGATTGGATACTTGGTTCCCGATGAAATTTTCATTCCAAATAGTTCTACAAATTTTTCACCATAGGCAAAACGAGCTTCTAGTCCCAATTCGGTTTGTTGAAACTGATTTAACCTTAAAGCTACCTCATTGGTAATCGGCTTTAAGAATCGATAATCATCACCTGACTGGATCCAATTTTGTTGACCAAACACATTAAATTGCCAACTTTTTAAAAGACTAAACCTGCTTTCCAATCTTACCCGCTCTATCAAATCCATTTGATAGATAAAAAGATCTTTATAGCTCTCAGAGGTTAGTGAGGATTTTTTTAACAACGTATACTGAACTCCTCCTCTCTCTTGCACATCATTGGAATAACTCAATTTAAAATGAATGGCTCTATCTTGAAATGGTTTATAGCTTAAGTCTCCTCCATACTTCCAGTTTTTATCTTTGAAACCGTATGCAAAATACCCACCTAGTGAAAGGGATTTAGAAATTTTATCATTCGTATGAACGCCCAATCCTAATCTGAACCCTTCATAATTATTATAGCCTCCTAGTTTATTTAAATCGACATTTATCGGGCCTAGCGGAATATTACCAGTAGTAATTATTTTTAGTAGTCGTAGTTTCTCATCAAATTTTTCAGCTTCCCCTATCGAATCCATCATATGATAGGTTTGCGCCTCCTTCGCATCTAAAGTATCTAATCGAAAAGCATTCAATAAACTATCCGTATTGCTTTTAATCTTTCGATCCATTTCCAACACAACATTGTCAAACTCATTTTTGGGCCTTAAAGAAGTCAGTTGGATGTTCTGCAAATAGGATCGACCAATACCATACAACGGGAATTGATCGATAATTATGGTATTAAATGTCAAATTACTATTTAGCTGAACAGGGAACCACTGACCATCGACTTTTTCATACAGTTGCTGAATCTTCATCTCAATTCCTCCTCCTTCAGCTGCGGGGCTTGCAGAGACACTTTTTATGGCGAAGTCCTTTTTGTGAATAAATAACTGACCTTTCAAACCTTCAAAATTCTTCCCCTTTTTCGGTTGAAAACTAATGGTGTAAAATAGTTCTCCATTTTCAATAATGCTATCTTCTAAAATGAATAAATACTGACTAGTTGCTCCTTTTGAAATAGGACTCAACAATCTATAATCCATCAGTTCTACATAATCCTTGTAAAATGAAAAAGACTGCAACTGAGTTCCAATCAATGAAAACTCAGGAGACTTTAATCCACTCACTCTACTTGCTAGTATCACTTCTTTGTCTTTTGTAGGAGACATGAAATCACGGTGACTCACTGACTCCATCATCACCAAATGTTGTTTCGAAATATAGTCTGCAGTATATAATAAAGAAGAATCTTTGTTGACAGAGTCCTTTTGCATTTCCATTTTTTTAGAAATACTGTCTGGGTTAACTGTAAAAACCAACTTATTATAAGAATCATAAGAAAACTGAGTAGCTTCCTCAGGATTATTTAATTTACGATTTTCAATTACTTGATTCATGATAATATCTGCCGGATTTATTCCAGGAACAACACGTACCTCAGAAACTTCCACAGCCCGTTGGTTTAACAATATTATGGGGTTAGCCTTAAGCTCTTTTACCTCAATTACTTTTCGCTCATACCCAATAAAGCTGAACGTTAGTGATTGGGACTGTTCGCTTATTGAAGAATTAAATCGACCATCAATATCGGTTATAAATCCTGTATTCGTACCTTCTATTCCAATAGTTACAAATGCCAATGGACTCTTAGATTGAGCATCTAAAACTTGTCCTGAAATTTGAATGGTTTGACCATAAGTAACAATACTGATGAATAGATTCAATAGTAGAAAAGTCAGTTTTTTAGTAATCATAAATGAAAGATAGTGATATTTTGAATGTGTAACTTCGTTGCATGTTAATTGATACAAAAGACGCCTTTAACCTTATTTCTAAACTGAGTGCTAGAAAACTGGTGAACATCACCAAGGTTTGGGGCAGTTTTTTCTGGAGCAAATGGCAAAGTAAACCCATACAAAAGGGATTACCAATTAGCATTTCCATAGAACCGACGACAGCATGTAACTTAGGTTGCCCAGAATGCCCAAGCGGATTGAAATTCTTTACTCGTCCAACAGGAAGTTTGAAACCTCGGTTTTACGAAAGCATCATCGATCAACTAGAAAAAGACTTGCTTTACCTTACTTTTTATTTTCAAGGAGAGCCTTACATCAACCCTTCTTTTTTGGAAATGGTAAAATATGCCTCAGACCGAAAAATATACACCGCGACATCTACTAATGCGCACTTTTTGAATGATGAAAATGCACGAAAAACAGTAGAATCTGGTTTAGACCGTATTATTATTTCCATTGATGGTACCACACAAGAGGTATATGAGAGTTACCGGAAGAATGGCGATTTAGGTAAAGTAATCGAAGGAACTAAAAACATCATCAAATGGAAGAAGCAGCTAAAGTCTTCTACTCCAAATGTGATGTTTCAGTTTTTGGTCGTGAAGCCCAATGAGCACCAAATAGCCGATGTAAAAAAACTCGGAAAGGAATTAGGTGTTGATTCAGTAAAATTAAAGACAGCGCAAGTCTACGAATACGAAAACGGAAATGAGTTAATACCGGAACAACAGCAATATTCTCGCTACCAAAAGGAAGCAAATGGAAAATACAGCATCAAAAATAGCTTGGAAGACCAATGTTGGAAAATGTGGAGTTCTTGTGTGATTACTTGGGATGGAAAAGTAGTTCCATGTTGTTTTGACAAAGATGCTACCCATCGTTTAGGCGAATTGAAAGATCTGAGTTTTCAGGAAATCTGGCAAGGAGAAGCCTACCAAAAATTTAGAGGGCAATTGTTGAATGGCAGAAAGAACATTGATATCTGTAAGAATTGTTCTGAAGGTACAAAAGTGTGGGCTTAAATACGAGACTAGACCGCTGCGATGTTAGAAGTTAGACTAGTTGTTGATAACAATCTTATTCAACAGAAATTTGGATCTAAGTTGCATTTTCTTTGTGCTCTTTGCAAAAAAACTTTGTGTGCCTGCTACAGGCACGGTTTTGTGGTTAAAGAAATACTTTATCGGCTATCAGTGATTGGAAACTTGGCTCGCTCTTCCCAACCGCTTTCTTTTTTCTCAAACAAAACCAATTCATCTAACAGCATTGTTGCTTGAAATTCCGCTTTTGAATATAGGTTAGTCAACGCTTTAAAATGCGACTTTCTTGTAAATTTATTGTGAATGGTAATGTGAGGCGCGTAAAAGTACTTTTCTCGCTTCTGAGGCGTTATTTTTAAACCAATCAACCATAATTTCAATCCTCTTCTTAATTCCTCCAATGCTTCGTTCTTTACGATATCAATACTCAGGTTAGTATTGGGCAATGCAATGAAACCAGTGGTCTCGATTTCGATGGTGGCTGACCTCAGCTGACTTAAATAACTTTCTAGTCCCTTAATAAACGTCTGAATTCCTCTTTCATCGGTTTTGAAGCTCGGTAGAATCGTAATGTGCGGTGGCAATGAAGCAGTTTTAACCGTTGGGTAAACTTCATTGATAGCCGATTGTATTTCGTGAATACGGGTGGTTATTTCTTTCGGAGGAAGAAAGAGAAGAATGTAGGGAGATTTCATGAATGGGAAACAAAAAAGCTTCAATTAAAAATTGAAGCTTAAATTACTAGTTTATAAACGTTACACCGTCATAATGTCTTTCTCTTTCGCAACTAAAAATTCATCAATTCGTTTACTAGTAGCATCTGTTAATTGCTGTACTTCATCGATCAACCCTTTTACTGCATCCTCTGCTAGTCCTTCCTTTTCCAATCTTTTAAACTCGTCATTGGCTTCACGTCTAGCATTTCTCACTCCCACTTTTGCATCTTCTGCCTCAGCTTTCGCTTGCTTTACTAAATCACGTCTTCTTTCCTCTGTCAATACTGGCACATTGATCATAATGTTGGTTCCATTGTTCTGAGGGTTCAAACCTAAGTTCGAATTAATGATTGCGCGTTCTATAGGCTCAATCATACCCTTTTCCCATGGTTGTACATTGATTGTACGAGCATCCAACGTACTTACGTTAGCCACTTGTGCCAATGGAGTCATCGCTCCATAGTATTCCACCATCACGCTGTCTAACATTGAAGGTGTTGCTTTCCCTGCTCTAATTTTCAACAATGACACTTCCAAGTGAGCTAATGATTTTTGCATTAACTCTTTCGCATTATCTAATATTAATTCAATTTCTTCTTCCATGATTAATTGATTCTAAAACTCTACTAAAGTACCTACTTTTTCTTGACCTGCTAATACCTTCTTTAAATTTCCTGGAGTATCCATATCGAACACGATTATGGGTAGCTTGTTTTCATTACACAAAGTAAATGCTGTCATATCCATAATATTCAACCCTTTCTCGTACACTTCACTGAAAGAAACTTTATCATATTTAATCGCATCGGGATTTTTTTCAGGATCAGAATCATAAATCCCATCTACTCTTGTTCCTTTCAGAATCACGTCTGCTTCTATCTCTATAGCACGCAAACTAGCTGCTGTATCAGTGGTAAAATAAGGGTTACCTGTACCAGCGCCAAATATGACAACTCTTCCTTTTTCTAAATGTCGAACCGCTCGTCTTCTAATAAAAGGTTCAGCAATTTGTTCCATTTTTATAGCTGTCAACAGTCGTGTATACACATCGGCTTCTTCTAGTGCAGATTGCAAAGCCATACTATTAATTACTGTGGCTAACATTCCCATGTAATCTCCTTGCACTCGGTCCATACCACCTTCTGCTGCTTGGATTCCTCTAAAAATATTTCCACCGCCAATCACTATGGCTACTTCTACTCCCGACTCTACTATTTCCTTAATTTCTTTTGCATATTGAGCCAATCTATTGTGATCGATACCAAATTGCTTATCTCCCATAAGAGATTCACCACTTAATTTTAGAAGAATTCTTTTATAAATCATCATCAAAATTTTTACAAACTTAATAAAAAGTAAAAAGCTAATTTTTGGGCAAAAAAAAGAGAGAAATAAATTTCTCTCTTTTAAAATGATGTATTGATTAGCTCAATGAAATACGCTTAAATCCTGTAGCTACTAACTCTTTGTTTACACTCTTTAAGTAAGCTTCAACAGTTAGGCTGTTATCTTTAATGTATTGTTGTTTAACCAATGTATTCTCTTTGTAGAATTTACCCAATTTACCTTGAGCAATTTTATCAATCATTTCTTCAGGTTTCCCTTCTTGACGTGCCTGATCTCTACCAATTTCTAATTCTCTTTCGATAGTTTCTGCATCAACTCCTTCGTCATTTAATGCGATAGGATTCATAGCAGCAACTTGCATTGCTACATTCTTAGCAGCCTCTGCCTCAGCATCGCCAGCCTTAGATACAGCAACCATAGAAGCTAAACTATTTCCTGGGTGATTGTAAGCAACAACTAATTCACTTTCGATAATTTCTACAGCTGAAAGATCGATTTTCTCACCAATTTTACCTACTTCTTCAATAATTCTATCAGCGATAGTTAAAGAAGTTCCAGGATAAGTCAATGCTTTAGCAGCATCAACAGTAGAAACTCCATTTTCAATTACTGCATCCAAAATGTTGTTTGCAAATGCTGCAAAATCATCATTTTTAGCAACGAAATCAGTTTCACAGTTAACTACAACCATTACACCTTTTTTGTTGTCAGCAGTAGTTTTAGCTAATACTAAACCTTCTTTAGCATCTCTATCACCTCTGTTTGCAGCAATTTTTTGACCTTTCTTTCTCAACAAGTCAATTGCTTGCTCGAAATCTCCGTTTGCTTCAACTAATGCCTTTTTACAGTCCATCATTCCAGCTCCGGTTTGCTTTCTTAATTTATTTACCTCAGCAGCAGTTATTGTAGCCATGGTTACGCTTTATTTTAAGTTACTATTGTTATAAATTATGCTTCTTCAGAAGATGCTTCTTTCTTGTCAGCTTCTTTCTCTTTCTTAGGTTTTGTTTTTTCCTTGTCTGCAGTACGCTCAGCTAAACCTTCATTTACAGCTTTAGTTACATACTCCATAATTTTTCCAATTGACTTAGAAGCGTCGTCGTTTGCAGGAATTGGGAAATCCACTAATCCTGGGTTAGAGTTGGTATCTACGATAGCGAAAGTTGGAATATTTAATTTTCTAGCTTCAGCTACAGCGATGTGTTCTTTTTTAATATCAACGATAAACAAAGCAGAAGGCAATCTATTCAAATCAGAAATAGAACCTAAATCTCTTTCTAATTTAGCTCTTTGACGGCTAATTTGAAGACGCTCTCTTTTAGATAATACATCAAAAGTACCATCCTTCATCATATTATCGATAGTTGCCATTTTACGAACTGCCTTACGAATTGTCGCAAAGTTAGTTAACATACCTCCAGGCCATCTTTCAGTAACGTAAGGCATTCCAGTAGATTTTACTGCTTCAGCTACTGTATCTTTCGCTTGTTTTTTTGTTGCAACGAAAAGGATTTTCTTTCCTGACTTCGCGATTTGTTTCATAGCAGCAGTAGCTTCATCTAATTTTACTACTGTTTTGTTCAAATCGATAATGTGGATTCCATTCTTCTCCATAAAAATGTACGGAGCCATTTTTGGGTGCCACTTTCTTTTAAGGTGACCAAAATGTGCACCTGCCTCTAATAATTCTTTGTAATCTGTCTTAGACATTTGTTAAATTTTTATAGTGTTTACATTCATTTAAAGCAATTGCAGAGTAGCGCCCAAAGGGAACAGTCTCTGCAATTTAGATACTAAACACCTCTTTAAAGGTGAATTGAATATGTTGAAAACTCCAACAAGAAACGGAATATTAACGTTTCGAGAATTGGAATTTCTTTCTTGCTTTTTTCTGACCTGGCTTCTTTCTTTCTACCATTCTTGGGTCTCTTGTCATCAAACCTTCTGCTTTCAATGCAGGCTTGTTTTCGGCGTTGATTTCAACCAATGCTCTTGAGATACCCAAACGAATAGCTTCAGCTTGACCAGTGATACCACCACCTTGCACATTCACTTTTACATCATATTGACCAGTTGTTTCGGTCAAAGCAAAAGCTTGTGACAAACGGTACTGTAAACCGATAGTTGGAAAATAGGTTTTCATATCTTTTCCGTTTACAGTAATCTCACCTTTACCTGCTGAAAGGTAAACTCTAGCGATTGATTTTTTTCTTCTACCTAGTGTATTTACTACTTCCATAGGATTATTTAATTGTGTTCAATTTAATTTCTCTTGGCTTTTGAGCTTCGTGATTATGCTCAGTACCTGCAACAACAGTTAAGTTACCAAACAACGACTTACCCAATCTGTTTTTTGGAAGCATACCTCTTACAGCGTTTTCAACAACTGCTACTGGCTTCTTATCCAACATTTCTCTTACAGATCTTACTTTTTGTCCACCTGGGTGCAAACTATAAGTGATATACACTTTTTCGTCCATTTTATTTCCAGTCAACTTGATTTTCTCAGCGTTGATAACAATTACGTTATCACCACAATCAACATGCGGAGTAAAATTAACTTTGTGTTTTCCTCTTATTAATTTAGCAACCTTTGATGCTAACCTTCCCAATGTTTCATTCTCAGCGTCAACAAGTAACCATTCTTTGTTTACTGTTGCACTGTTTGCAGAAACTGTTTTATAACTTAACGTATTCACCTTAATTTATCTTTTAACTGTTTATTAAGCGCACTTATCCCAAAAGGGGCTGCGAAGTTAGAACTATTTTTTTTCTTCAACAAACTTTATTAACAAATAAATTGTGAATTATTACACTTTGCCAATATTCACCAACTTACCTTGCTTGTTGATGTTGCGAAAGAAACTTTATACTTTCTAACAATATTCGTTGAATGCCATGTTCAAATTCTCTGCAATCATTTCGGCAGGACGTCCTTCAATGTGGTGACGTTCGATAAAATGAACCAACTTTCCATCTTTAAATAAAGCAATAGATGGAGAAGATGGAGGATAAGGCAACATGTGTTTTCTTGCTTGTGCAACCGCTGCTGCATCTACACCTGCAAAAACTGTAGTTAAATGATCTGGTCTTTTAGCATTCTCTGCTGCCATTCTTACAGCAGGGCGTGCATTTGCTGCAGCACAACCGCAAACAGAGTTAATCATTACTAATGTGGTTCCAGATGCATTTATCGCATTGTCTACATCTTCTGGACTTAATAATTCTTTAAATCCAACTGAAGTTAATTCAGCTTTCATTGGGGCTACCATTTCTTCTGGATACATGGTTCTATATTTTTGAGTTTATACTTGTATGAATTGGAAGGACAAAATTACCAATAAAGGATTTTATAACAGCTTTTTTAGACAGTTGTTCTTTACCTTATATAAAGAGTAGATTTTAGACCGCTTCGATGTTAGAAATTAAAATGTCACCACTAAATGACTGTTACCTTTTGACACTATTACTTTCTATTCAAATTTCACCCAGATGGGGCTTGATAAAGACTATTACAAGCAAAATTCGAACTAATCCACCTTTCCATTGTAATACAACTCTACTCTTTTAAAATCACCTTCAAGCTCCTTCTTAATGGATCTTATACATTTTAAGTCTAAAGTATCCAACAAGTCCATCAATCCTTCTGGTATACCTATATGCTTTTTCTTACAATTATTACAAACACCATCAAAAGCTGTTGTTTCCGAAGAAAATTTAATTAGCGGGGGACTTATTTTCTGATCATACGTATACACTAACAATTTCAAAAGGTGCTCCTTATTATCTTTTGATAAATTGGAAACTTGAATTCTTTCAGCTAAAATTTTTATTCTTTTTAAAAAAAGATAGATTACTGTAAGGCTTGGATATTCTGCTGCTAAATTTATTTTTTTTGATTTGTATAAATTGCAAAATCTCTTAGAAAAGAGAATAAACTCTTCTAAAAACAATTCAATTGCAACTGCTCCACTAACATTACTAGTATCCCTTTTATTATCTAAATTCAATTTCCTCACATACTTGAAACTATCTATATCCTCATCTAACTTTTTTAGTTCAAATTGAATAGAAGAATATAATTCTACTTTAATCTTTTCTTTTTGTTGTTCTTGAAATTCTAGCTGCTGACTTTTCAACTGAGAATTAATAGTTTCATTTGCTTTAATCTGTGCTCTTAATGCCAGATACACTAAAATAGCACCAACAAAACCTGTTATAGGAGCTGTTATCCCTCCAATCGTATCACCAATATTTCCAGTGGATGTAAAGTCAACTAAACTATAACTTGTAAGTAGGATTGGAAATAGCAACACTAGAAATAATCCTATTAACAATACGCTCAACCCAATTTTATTTTCTCTACTCTTCATCATCTCTTACTCTTAAAGAAGTTCTTTACCAAAGCTCCACACTCTTCTGCCATTATTCCATTCACTACTTCCGTTTTGGGATGTAAAATGGATTTTTCTGCTGCAGCACGATATCCTCTTCGTTCGTCGGCAGCACCAAACACTACTTTTCCAATTTGTGTCCAAAAAGCTGCTCCGGCGCACATAACACACGGCTCCAAGGTTACATACAAAGTGCATTCATCCAGATATTTACCGCCTAAATAATCCGCAGCAGCAGTGAAGGCTTGCATTTCTGCATGAGCTGTCACATCATTCAAATGCTCTGTATAATTGTGCGCACGAGCTATAATGGTATTCTTATGAACCACAACAGCTCCAACCGGCACCTCGTCAGCTTCGAATGCTTTTTGTGCCTCTTTTAACGCTTCTTTCATAAATCGTTCGTCGGAAAATACTGTTAATTCCATGGTCGTCTTATTTTCGACAAAGCTAATTAAAGTCCATCTTATGTAGCTTAAAACATACCGATTCACTAATTTCGCAGCTTAAATTATATTGAAGAATATGTTACGATCAAACACTTGCGGAGAATTAACTATTTCCGATTTAAATAAAGAAGTAACCCTTTGTGGATGGGTACAAAAATCAAGAGATTTAGGAGGTATGACCTTTATTGATTTAAGGGATCGGTATGGCATAACGCAGTTAGTATTTAATATGGAAACTAATGCTGACTTGTGTGAAAAAGCAAGAAAATTAGGTCGTGAGTTTGTAATTTCTATTTCAGGAAAAGTAATAGAAAGAAGTAGCAAAAACAAAAACATGAAGACTGGTGAAGTAGAAATTGAAGTGACTTCAATGACTATTTTAAACGCTTCAAAAACACCCCCATTCACAATTGAAGACGAAACGGATGGCGGTGAAGATTTGAGGATGAAATACCGCTACTTGGACTTGAGAAGAAAGCCGGTAGCTTCAAAACTGATGCTTAGACATCAAATCAATAAAGAAGTAAGAAACTTCTTAAACAACGAAGATTTTATTGAAGTAGAAACTCCTTATTTAATTAAATCTACTCCTGAAGGTGCTCGTGACTTTGTGGTACCTTCAAGAATGAACCCGAATGAATTTTATGCTCTTCCACAATCACCACAAACATTTAAACAGTTATTGATGGTAGCGGGTTACGACCGCTACTACCAAATTGTAAAGTGCTTTAGAGATGAAGATTTAAGAGCCGACCGTCAGCCAGAGTTTACTCAGATTGACTGTGAGATGACTTTTATCGAGCAAGAAGACATCTTGAATACGTTTGAAGGCATGATGAAACATTTATTCAAAACTGTAAAAGGTGTTGAATTAACAGACTTCCCACGTATGACTTTTGATGACGCTATGCGTCTGTATGGAAACGACAAACCAGATATTCGATTCGGAATGCCTTTCGTTGAACTAAACGACGTAGCACAAAACCAAGGATTCAAAGTTTTTGATGACGCTGAATTAGTGGTTGGAATTTGCGCTGAAGGTTGTGCAGAATACACAAGAAAACAATTGGATGCATTAACTGACTTTGTAAAGAAACCACAAGTTGGAGCTACAGGGTTGGTATATGTGAAAGTAAATGCTGATGGTTCATTCAAATCGTCAGTAGATAAATTCTTTGATGCCCAGAAGTTGAAAACTTGGGCTGACAAAATGAATGCGAAGCCTGGCGACCTACTATTGGTAATTTCTGGTGAAGTGAATAAATCAAGAAAAGCGCTAAGCGAATTGCGTTTGGAAATGGGAAAACAATTGGGTTTAAGAGATAACAATACATTTGCTCCACTTTGGGTAATCGACTTTCCACTATTAGAGTGGGATGAAGATAGTAAGCGTTTCCATGCAATGCACCACCCATTTACCTCCCCAAAATTAGCTGATTTAGATAAGATGAATACTGCTCCAGGAGACATTAGAGCCAATGCTTACGACATGGTAATTAACGGTGTTGAGATTGGTGGCGGTTCTATTAGAATCCATGACCGAGATTTACAAAAGAAAATGTTCGACCTACTAGGATTCACAGAAGAAGAAGCTAAAGCTCAATTTGGTTTCTTGATGAATGCTTTTGAATATGGTGCGCCTCCACATGGCGGAATTGCTTTAGGCTTTGATCGACTTTGTGCTTTATTTGGTGGCTCTGAGTCCATCCGAGATTACATAGCATTCCCAAAGAACAATAGTGGTAGAGATGTCATGATTGATGCGCCTGCAACGATTGCTGATGCGCAATTAGAGGAATTGTTTTTGAATACGGTAAAGCCGGTTGCTAAAGGATAAACATAGAATATAAAATAACAAAAACGCCCGAACCAAATATTTGATTCGGGCGTTTTTTTTGGTCAAACTAACTCTTTAGTATTTCACTACTTTTTCCACTTTTTGACCTGCATCCGAACTAAATCGGATGTAGTAAACTCCTTGAGCAACCTCTTTGCTTCCTGCAATTTTACTCCAGTTCAATAAGCTGCCTTGCGCTGATTTTTCTTGATGTAATACTCTGCCATAACTGTCGATTAGGCTCACTTCTATTGCTTCACCTAGGTCTGTTGGCACAGTGATATTCAAAGTATTTCGGAAAGGATTTGGATACACCAAATTCATTGCTTCTATTGGACTAACTTCTACCTTAAACTCATCACAATCTACTTTTGTAGTTGGATGTACCACTATAGGTTTGTTGGGTGTTCCTTGTAAACCATTCTTTTCAAAAACTAGATTACCTAATAATGCAATTTTCTTATTCGTAACCGTATCAATCAAGGTATATTCAAATTGATCATTCCCTTCACCATAAGCAGTCAAAAAGTATTGGTAACCCAACACGTCATTCACTTTTGTTGCCGACTCAGACCAACCTCTCAATTCTTCTCCTACGAACGCGGCTAAGATGACATTTTCATTCTGAACCACTTCTTCACACACCTCCACTTTTACTATGGCACTTACTCCTGCCTCATAATTATAAGGGTTCAAACTGTAGCGTTCAGTTAACATATCTTCCAACTCCATTTGTGCAGGCAACTCTGTTCGTTGACGCAATAATCCTTGACGAGGATAAACAAAGCTGGTGTTTGCAGTGCTTTTTAACAAGTATCCTTTAGTAGGTTCTAATGTTTGTAAACTACCAATCCAGCCAAGGTTAGAGTCGAAATAAGAGAAGCGCTCTTGACTCTTGATAATATCGCCATCTTGTGCATTAAAATTAGCTAGTGCGGTAGATACTTGCATATTTCTCAAAGAAACGAATCCAATTCTGTTCCAACCATTCACTACATCAATCTGCACGGTATCAGGATCTATTGCCAACCCTTTGTAATTTAATGTATCCCTCACTGACATTTTAATCAAATAGGAAATCTCATTCTTTAAACCTTGGTTGACCAAATTACCACTCCAGCCAATCGCCGTACCTCCGTATTGCGCATTCGCATTATTACCAATAGTTTTTACCATATCACCATCACGAAGATTCAATTCTTCGAAGAAGTTGTGAAAACTATTCATCTTATTATCCATTAACGGGAAGGACACCCAGTTCCAACCGCTCTTCAGGATAATCGGCTTAGAAATATTATTAACCGCATCAAAATATTGAGGACTTACTGGCGAACCTACCAAATCATTATTATTAAAAAATAAAACAGGGTTGATGTCAGTGTGAATTTGTCCTTGGGATGCATTCCATACTTGGAAATAAATACTGTCAGAAGTATTACTATAGACATCTAGAAAAGCCACATACTTATCATAAGTAGGAACATATTGCAAATTGGCTACTCCCCTTACTTCTCCATTTATAAAGGCCACTAGTTTATCATCAGGGTTCGTAGAAACCTGTCCGTTGATTCTAATCTGACCAATAACTGACATACTTTGCTGATACAATGATGGATCTACATGGAAGTTAGGTGAAGTTTTAGCTACTTTTAGTTTCACTAACAATTTTTCGTTAAAGCCAAAATCAGTGGTTAGAAGTACATCTTCAGTAAAATCTCCAATATTAACTCCTTGATTTACGGTAAACTTAATGGTTTTAGTACTCAATGGGTTAATTGTTCCACTAGCAGGAGTAACAGTCAACCATGATGGAATGTTGGAAATGGTGAAATTCTTTACTTCCCCTCCACTATTAATTACTTTTGAAGTAAATGTCAATGTATCGTTTAACTCCTTGCTCAGATTCTTCTCAGCATCTTGCCACAACACTTGATTTTTGTTGACGAATGCAATCCATGTTTTTGGCGATTGCATTTCATTTCCATGAAGATCTTTAACCCCTTTTACTGAAATATTTAGCGTTACGTTTTCAATATTTGCTGCTTGTTCGTTTGGAGTGATAACAATTTCATCTCCATTCACACTCCAAGAATACTTAATCTTTTCAACCGGTCTTTGAAGAGCTATTGCAGGTGTTTCAATAGAGTAAATAGATCCATTGGCAGCTCTTAAATTAAGGCGACTAGCATTAGGCAATACACCAGATTGGTTACCCAAAGAAACGTCCAAAACAGGAGTACCCAACTCTAAACGGTAGCTTTCAAATGGGTAATATGCCAGTAATCCGAATTCATCTCCTTTCATTCTGTTGTAACGATTCAGCTCAATATTGTCTCTTAACAATGCCGTATTCCAGATACGAACTTCATCCATAAATCCAGTAAAATATTGATCGAAAACCTCTTGGTTTGCAATAACACTGAACCTAGCTCCTATTGCTAATTTGGCTGCTCCAAAGCCCCAGAAATTGGTACTTGAAGTGGATTTCTGCTGCACCCCGTCGATATAAGCGGTTGTATTTGCTAATCGATTAACGACTAAGGCAAAATGATGCCATTTATTATCTGCATAATTGGTTTGTACAGCTTTAAATGCAAAAGAATCATTCTTTACCCAAATTTCATTTTGAGCATTCATCTCAATGTTCCAGCCATTTCTATTGGCATCATTAGCTACCAATCGACCACTTCCATTGGAAAGGAAAGTTTGCAATCGACCACCAACTGTCTTAAACCAGAATTCGATACTCATATCCATTTCTTGTGTGATGGCTAAAGTTCCTGCAGAATCTACTACTGCATATTTTGTCAAACCATCAAATTGGGCCGCTGTTCCTTTAGGATTAATTTCCCAGTTGGCATTCATTTCCGCATGACGGAATCTTGCTTTATCCTCAGCCAGCATCCCTTTACCTTCATCCATTGGCCAATAGCCGATCAAACCAGCTTCTCTTCCGTGTAAATTTTGATTGATTCTACTACTTACCTCTCCAGAAGTTAAAGCTTTATTCCATATTCTTAATTGGTGCATAGATCCATTGAAGAAATGTGCATTTGAAACAGAACTCTTTCCTACAAAGGTTTTACCTCCGCTTGTAAAATTGGCAAAAAAGTTATTGTTAGTGCTCAACTGGGAAGTTTGAGCATCTCGCTCGGTAATTTCTAAGACTAAATTATCCTTATCATACGTAACCGTATAATGGTGCCAATATGCCGTATCAGTAATTGCGAATGTTGACATATAGTTTTGGTTACCCAACTTCACATCTATTTGATTTGCCGCATTAAATCCAATAGCAAACACATTATTATTACTTGCTCCTTGAGAAATAATGGTTTGATCGGTTCCTATAACATCTCGTTTTGCCCAAAACTCAATGGTAAAACTACCAGAGGCAAAATCGAATCCATTTGCGATTTGCAGAAAACCTGTAGCACCGTCAAATGCTACCGCCTTGTCATGTCTTAATTCCTGACCATTTAACACTCCTGTAATTTGGAAATTATCGGGAGTGAGAGACCCGGCTTCTATCACTTCATTGAATCGGATTGCGATATCGTCATTGGGGTCTAAAACACCATCTGCAGGAGATGGGCTACCAAATGGATGAGGATTCACTCGATCAAAAACACCTGAAACCACTTTAGACTCTTGGCTAAAATCAGGATTAAAAGGAATCTTACAAGTAGCGATAGCACGCAAGTCATAATTTCTATCTATTAATTGATCCATTTCAAATGAATAATTAATGTATGATTGATTCCTTGGAATCAATTGTGGGTCAACATGATTAGGATATCGTGTATCAATATCGTTCGTATCCTTAAACCACTCTCTACCCAAAGGAACCCAAGAAGCTTGATTAGAAGGCTTGTATTGCAATTGAATTTTTTCTAAGCCTCCATAGTTTATATCATAACCAGAAATAATAACCGGTAAAACATTTGAATAGGTATTATTGGCTACAAATTGATTTTGTGGGCTTTGAACATCTAACTCGGTACACGATGGCAAGAAGTAAACTGAAAAATAAACCGTGTCCGCAATATCCTTATATCCCGCAGTTCCAAACGCATACTGACATCTAGAATGAAATACTAAACCAATACTATCATATGCAATATGGTTAGGACCTTTTTCCACCACCAATGTCTTATTAATAGAAGTAGAGGCTGGCACAGCAAAATCTCTATTGGGACTAATTCCATCAATTTTTAATATGGCTCCATTGGGATTGGTATTTTCAAGTACTTTCAATGAATAAACCACATCCTCTAATCCATTATTGATTAGAGAAAGGTTAATGTTTCCTTGTCCATTCGCGGGAATATTGAATAAAACAGAAGGGCTTGCAGTAATCCCAGGATCCTCAAGTTGAATGGTAGCCTGGTCTATTATTGTTCCAGGCTGGTAATACTTAGTTTTAACCTCTCCTTGATAAGGACAAGATGTCTGTCCTCCACGAGTTTTGAAAATTGGACCAAAACCATCACGAGCTTTAAATACATCTACACTAAACTCATCTAATGCATCTGGGTCGTCCAAGGTATAAGAAAAAGTGGTAGAAGTTTCCTCTTTAGTACCAATGGTAGCATTAGATTGCATCGACAAACTAGTACTTTGTTCGACTTTAGCGCCTGTACCTCCAATTTCTGCACCTACGGCCAAAGTCATTTCTTTAGATAAATTAAACCCAATCGTAATTGCCCCCCCTAATGACTTGGTAGTGGTATTAGTATGAGTTTGTGTACTACCGCCTTGATAGGAAATGTTTTTATCTAGATTACTTTGATTAGCAGTCACTTTAGCTCTTTCATTCTCAGCTAAAGCATCTTTCCACAATGTTATTTGTTTATTGTACCACCACACACTGTCTACTCCTTCATACATTGTCATTGTTCTGGAAACTCCAGTAAATGGACTTGTATAAGTGGTATCAACTCTAATGTATCCTTTAAAAGTATAGCTTTCTCCAGTCGAATCTTCTAATGAGTTCGATTCAGGATCAGGAGTCGGATTGGTCAATGTAATATCATCGTTACTCTTTCCAAAATTAGGGTGAGAAGCAGGCACCGAAGTATACTTTGAACTGTTCAGTAAAAATTGATTTCTTAAAGCTTCCAATTTGGGGATGACAGAATTCTCTATACCCGCTTGAGTAAATACAAATTCCGTTTGATAGCCTTTTGGAATGGCATACATGCTAACATAAGTTCCTATTTTGTAATCAACACCATTGTATCGATATGTGGTGGAAGCACAGTTTCCGTTACAATGATTGGCATCAATTAAGGATAATACTTGCGACAAACCGAAGTCCATATTCATAGATCTACCAAAAAACAAATCTGCATTCCCTCCTACAAACTCATCACCTGTTCCTGTGCTAATTCCCAGAGAATTAGTTGTTGACTCTATCAATTCTCCATTTGCCCCAATACTCGCTTCTACAGAAATATCATTCTTAGCTGAGGCCTCAATTTTAGTTGGAGTAGTATATCCTAACCCAACGTCAAATTCTGTCCCAAGCGATATTTCACTACTTAAATTACTTGCAACTCCCGCTTGCACTCCAAACGAATAAGAATTTGTAACTGTTGAGGCTCTTTCCCAGCTAGCTTTACTTCTTGTTCCTGGGGGGTCTCTAAGAACCATAGTAACCACCTGAGGACCTGCAGTCGCAAAAGAGTTCCCCAATGCTTTTCCTCCAAAAACAATTCCTCTAAAAAATTGACTTTTAGTATCATTAACATTAGGTTTCCATGAAACTGCATTACCATTTTGGGGCGCTAAAGTAATTTCACAAGTTTTAGAGAACGAGTATTCAGGATTGGTTTGATCTGCAGCTGTATTGGACTGACCTCCTGTAAAAGTATACTCTTGAACTCCGGAAAACTTCGTGGTATCTGTTATCCTAAATTTAAATTCTTGACGAGGCTCACTAGCCAAATTATTCACGATAATGATGTTTCCTTCAGTCATAGGAACCGAATCTAACACAGTCATTCCATTGTCCTTATTGGTATATATTTGAAATGCTGAAATATTCCAGGTATACTCTTTATTTTCTTCAAAGATGGGGTAATTCAACCCTAAAGAATCTGAAGGAATTAAGATTTTTACCCCTGAATTACTATAAGTAACGGTATCTGAACCATACTTATTAACAGGTCTGTTTGCTGATCTTACATCAATTGATGGACTAACGGTCTGGATAAAATCACGCTGTCTTTGATAGTGAGCAGAATCTACTCTAACTAATTGTTTAATTCCCAAAGAGTCTCTAAAAACAGAATCTATTGATGTAACTACTGGAGGAACATTTGTAATATCAAGCAATGCATTGTTATTAAACTGAATAGATGCATTACTTATTACATTAAAGTTTGGGATTTCAAAACGCATAGGTGGCAAATCAATAGCATATTCACCAGTATTTGAATCGGTTGTAGTTTGAGTAGTTAAACAACCGTTTCCTTGTTGAGCTTTAAAAGGAATTGAAGCAACTCCTATATTATTTTTACCCTTACCAAGTGCCGGAGGCAAAGCTTTTTGAATACTTCCACCTGCGACTCTTCCAACTACCCTCACAAGTGTGCTATCAATAAACTCAATACCAGTAACGTTTTGCTGAAAATTCCTTGTTCCAACTGCTGGATAACGACCGGCAGAGTAAACGTGGCTGGTTTGCTCAACAGTAACAACGTGTGGGCCAATAGGTACTTGAATCGTAAATTTACCTGAATCGTTTGTTGTGGCTACTTCACCATTTCGAATGACCACCTCTCCATCGATTTTTATTCTCGCATCTTTTACAAAACAACTAGTATTTTTAAACTTCACTGTACCGGATACAGTAAAGGATGAGTTGTCTGTGAAATTTTGTCCTGTATAGTTCGCAGATCCAGTACCTATTAACAAAGTAGTAGTAGCGGGGGTAAATGTATGTGTTCCAAATTCAGGTCGGATAGTGTAATTATCGCCGCTTCCTAAGTATGGTACAAATGGAATAAAATAACTTCCTAAGGAATCTGTATAAGCACCCGCAGTCAACTGAGAGGTAGAAGGCTTAGCGTTACTCCAAGTTACATTTGATAAAGTTGCATGATTTTTATTGGTTGTTAGTAATGTTTTAGAGTAATCATAAGCTGTAACTCCGAAACCTTCATCAAATCTCCAATACCCTACTAGTCCATCCATTGATGGATTAATGTATACGTCAAAACTTCTTTCATATTCTTGTTTAGACAACGGCTTATTGTATAGTCTTACTTCATCTATTTCTCCTTTAAAGTAATTTGTGGTCCCATTCCTTCCAATTTCAATGGAAGAAGTGTTTTTAATATTCGCACCCTCACTGTGTGCAAAGACTCCTAAATATTTTCCATTATGGAGCAATTTAACACTATCACTTGACACAATAGTTCCTACAGAAATCCAATTTCCTGCTGTGAAGTTCGGTATAGAAACTTGCTTTGTAGTTGTACCAATTTTCACTTTAAGTTGGCCACCTTCGATAAACAATTGGTATCCTTTTGTTCCACTTATTTTACTTATAACAGTCTGAATACCTGAAGTAGTAGATGGTCGCACATACGCTAAAACAGAAACTAAGCTATCTGACAACTTAGCTGAATTTGAAATAGTTGCGTAAGAACTAGTTCCGTTAAACCCTCCAGACTTTCCACTTGCACCAGATGCAGCTAAAGCGGTAACCTTAACTCCCTTCACCGCAGAGCCTCCAGAATAGGTAATTTGTCCGTTGATGGTTCCAAAGGCCAATCTAAATCCAAAATCACTTGTGGTATCTGAGTAAACTACGTTACCAGCACAATTTGATTCTCCTGAGATTAAATACTTATACAAGGTATTTGCGTCAGCAGTATTATCAGTAAATGATTTCACTCTACCATCTAAATTTGCAATTGGAACGGTATCATTTGTAATTGGATTTATTCTGAGAATACTCCAGTCATCATTTTGTTTATTTGGCGTAGACCACTTAATATCAATACGCTCTCCAAACTCGCCATCTGTAGCCTCAAGTTTACCGTTATTGCTGAATGTTTGAGAAATATCTGAAGGGATATATGCAGAAAGCGAATTAGTAGAAATCACTCCAGTTGTTTTGCAACTGTTATAGGTTTTAACTAAGTATGTATAATTGGTGCAATTATCTGCGGTATTATCCGTATAACTAGTATCATTGGCTGCTACATCAAATTCTACTTGGCCGCTTCCTGACTGACGAACAACCTTAAAACCATCTTCTAAATTAGTATTATCTGTCCAAGTTAGTGTAACTGACTTGTTAACCGAATTCACTGAAATGTTTTTCACTGCAGGTTTTGTTGGAATACCTAATCCGACTTCAGTAGCACGAGTAGATACTTCAGATTTCGTTTTTAACGTTGTACTATTGGGGCAATTATCTTGAGCAAAAACTCTATAATAATAAACTTGACCTATCATAGTATTAGCATCTCTAACACTTCGATCAGAACCTGAAACGGTTAAAGTGGTGAAGGTGGTAAAGCTAGAATCAGTAGAACGCTCGATCAAAAAATTACTAGGATTGGTAGAATTGCTCCAATTCCAATTGACTTGAATCTGTCCATTACAATTGGCTTGCTCTAAATAAACTCCTTCAGCTTTACCAGGTGGTCCGTATTTTTTACCCGTAACATTTACAGTTCCGCCATATGCAAATCTAGTTTGTCCATCGTTAGTCCATTCTAAATAGGTTTGCACGCTTAAATTTAAATCTACAGCGGTTGGACCCTCGGTATAATCGGCCAAATTAGTGCTACTATACACATAGTTAGAACTAGCGACTCCATTCCTAATAATCCTAACGCGAGTAGGATTCAATCCATTTACATTTGAACCATCATCCCAAGTCAACCGAACCTTATCACAATAGGAATTACTAGAAGCTGTTACGTTTCTTGGTGCATCAATAGTGTTGTTAAGTGTATATGTAAAGTCCTTGCCATTTGTGTTTCCATCGCAAAAGAAACCATCTTCCTCTTTCCAGCTACCTGTAAATCGAACTTGTACAGTTTGCTCAAAAAAAGCGGCCGGCATTGTTCGAAAAATAGTAGCTCTTCGTTCGTTTGCAGCTGAAGAAGAATGAGCAACAGCTGCTATTGTACTATTTTGATCGTAAATCTGAATCCAAGTGCCAGACTGGCCAATGCGATAATAGACCCTTGCACTATGCATGTAATCATCACAAGTAGAATTGGTGCGGTAATCTCTCCAATTCACGTTCAAATACCCTGTTGAATAATCAACACTAACAGACACTTCTTCGCTTCCATAACCTGAAACAGATGCTTGAATCGTTCCAGATGCAAAACACATCACGGATAATATCGCTAAACGCAAACAAATGTTTTGCAGAAAGGTAGCATTAATTGGATGGTAAAAATTAATTCTCATAAAGTTCGTTGTTATGATGTATTGGTATCTTATTCAATAAAATCAGAATTACGGTCATTCATTCTCATGGTTTCATTAGTGATGCGAATAGCATTTTTTTGTTGTGAATGGACAAAATTTCCATTAGCTATTCTTACTTACACCAAGAAAACAATCACGAAGAAGACCACGCAAAGATTTTCTAAATAAAAGTAGAAAAGGAAACATCAACTCCATAATAATTGTGTTGAGCGACCATTTTTTGTTGTGAACGCCTTGACCCAATCTACATTTCCTAAGAAAGTATTACTTATTTTGTTCTCACAAACTTAAATGAAAGGACATAAAACAGTTACTCCATATATTAGCCCTTGTAGCCCTTTTACTTTGCTACTCCAATAATACAATAGGAGCAGAAAAGAAATATGGTTTCAATAAAGACAGTTTAAACCATTTAAACTCAATTGGTAATTTCCAAGCTGCTAGAAATTATCTATTGAAGTTTCATGAACAATTCATGTCTTCAACTGATTCTATAAAAATTGAATATTTAATTGAACTTGGAAAAACTACCACTAATGCAGACGAGTCAAGCGAAGGGTACCAATTATTAAAGAAAGCAGCTCACCTTTCTCAGGAAATTAAAAATCAATATTTAATCAACAAGTCCAATATTCAAATTATTGAATTTTATAGAAAAATCAGAGATTATTCTTCTGCGTTATCTCTCATAAAAAAAATGCAACAAGATGTTCCAAAAGACCCAGAGCTTCTGTGCCGTTTTTATCATCGTGCAGCTGCAGTATATTGTGAACTTTATGATGCCAAAAATGGAGCTTTCCCCAAAAGACTAGACACCTCCCTTGCTTATTCCAACTTATCCTTGCAAATTTCTAGGAAGCACAACTACTTAGACCATCAGTACACTTCCTATTTGGAAATTAGTGGATTATACAATTCAATATCTAAATACAACTCTCCAACTAAAGCTCAGATATATATAGATAGTGCATTAAGAACCCTTTCCAATAAGAAAGACCTGAATTACTACTCTCTTTTGAAGACCAAATCGCATATGTTTTTAAACAGTAAAGAATTTGACTCTACGATACTATACGCAAAGAAGGTTCTCCCTTACATGGACAGCTTGAAGTATTACAGACAAGTAATGGAAACCTATTGGCTATTAACGAATTCATATTTTGAATTGAAGGATACCTTAACAGCATTAAAATATCAAATAAAGGAGTCTCAAGCGGACGTGATGTATAGAGAGGTTCAATCTAAAAATAAACTAGAAGAGTTGACTACGCTCTATAAGTTGGAAGAAAAAGATAAATTACTCGCCAAAAATCAAGAAGCGTTGCTAAGGGCTAATGATGAGAAGAAATTCTATTCCTTCATTGGGGTTTTACTCTCGATAATTATACTACTGATTGTGACCTACTCCTACATAACTAGTCGTAAAAACAAACAACTTGCTAAACTCATTAAGGAAAATGAATTCTTAATTGGTGAATCCAATCACCGTATAAAAAACAACCTACAATTGATTATTTCATTGATAGGCCGGGAAATCTATAAATCAGACACGGCAAAGAGTGAACTCCAAGGGATTTCGGAAAAGATAAATTCGATAGCTGCTTTGCATCAGCAACTCTATATTAATGAAAGTAAAAAAAGCATCTCAGTTAAAGATTATTTAAAAAGTATTGAAAACAACTTTAAGTCAGGGCTTATTCAAGAAGGTGTTCAATTGACACTTGAAGTAGAGGATTTTGAAATGCCTGTAGACAAGTCTGTTTACCTCGGGCTGTTGGTTACAGAATTAATAATTAATTCCCTAAAACATGGTTTTAAAACTACTAAGGCTAAAATAATTAAAATCTCTACTTGGAAAGCGATTGACAATGTCGTCCATTTTAATTATCAAGACAATGGGTCAGGGTTAAAAGAAGGGGAGTCACCTTCACTTGTAAACTTATTGTTGAAACAATTGAAAGCTTCAATAACTTTGAACAACACAATCGGCTATAGCCTAAATATAAAATTTAACAAATGAATGTAATTATAGTTGAAGATGACTTTATCGTTGCAGACCATTTGCGGCTAATACTTGAGAAACACCAAGTGACCGTTATCGGTATTTTGGATAATGTCGATGAAGTCATTCAAAATACTTCGCTTAACCCAGACTTATATTTTGTCGATATTCGTTTGACAGGAGATAAAACGGGAATAGATTTAGGCATTTATTTAAATGAAATTAAACAACCATTTGTTTACCTCACAGCTAACAACGAGATTCCAACTGTAAAACAGGCAGCACTCACTAAGCCAATATCATACATTACCAAACCTTATAAAGAGAGTGATATAGTTGCGCTGTTAGAAATTTTCAAAACGAATAATCAGAAGACTATTCAGATTCGAACAAGTTATGGTAAGAAATCTATTGAACAATCAAAAATACTATATCTTGAAGCTAGTGGATCTTATGTTAAAATTGTAACAGCCAATTCTACCTTTCTTGAAAGAGCTAGTTTATCTCTCTATGAGGAAGAACTAAATGACCAATTCATTAGAATACATAGAAGTTTTATTATCAATAAGTCACACATCGAACAGTACAATGCAACGACAGTCTATATTAACAATACAGAACTGCCGATTTCCAGAAGTTATAAGGATGGATTGAAGAATGTGCTATAAATACCTAATAAAAAAGCGCTGAACCGATTCGATCGATAACAGCGCTTTATAGCAAAAAACCAATTAACTAATCTTTTAAAATTCTAGTAGATGATGTCCACCAAGCATCTTGGAATTCACCTTTTCTCAACTCTATCATTTTAGTAGTTGCTTCTTCTTTGGTATACGGAGTGCTCAAAATAATATGATTCCATGTTTTCTTACTATTTTTTACTAGAATTACGTCTTGTGTTTGCTTTAATTCGTTCAACAAGGCGATAGCAAGAGCTGGATTTCTTCTAGAACCTATCACTACATAAAATTTTCCATTTTCTACATTGATGTCTTGTCGATTTGACCCGTTATTTAGTTCTTCAAAAGCCTGACGATTCTCCTCTGACATTGTATTCATGGCAGTTTTAATGGTAGAAATCTCCTGTTTTACCTCAGCCATTTGTTTTAGCAATAAGTTCAACTTAATCTCAACACTATCTTCCTTTCCAATTGAGGAGGTATTTTTAACTAAATTGTCCAATCGTTGGTTTAACTCATCAATCTTCGTTTTATTTTGACCCACTTTTGCAGTATCCGATTGGGCCAACAATAACTGAAAACAACCCATCATAAAAATGGAAAGTATTGTTCTCAAAAGGTATTTTTCAATTTCCGATCGTTGCATTATTTACCGTATTTGTTTTCCAGTTGCTCAATTTGTTCCTCTATGGTTTGCAGGCGTTTATCTACAATTTTAGCAGTAGACTTATCATTACTTGCCTCCAACTTGGACAACTCCACTCTAATTTGCTGTATTTCACTAACTACCTGACTTCTGTTATACTGGTTGGAATTGTCATTAATCATAGCATCAAATCGAGCAACATAATCATCCAGTGTTTTCACTAATTCATCTTTTCGTTTTAGTTTGGCAGATTTAAAAGCGACTTGAATTAAAATCTCATGTGAGCCACCAGCAATAGTAGACAACTCCGAATTCGTCATTTCATAAGCATATCCTACTCCAAAAGGGCCCAAATCAAACCCCAATCCGAAAGTTAGGTTGTTGTTTGATCGATAGCCTGCCATCGCCCACACTTTTTCCTGATATTCACCTTTTAAGAGAATATCAAATTGGTTGTCAACTACTGGTAAGTTTTGATAGATGACAGTTGGTTTTAATACAAAATCCTCATTACTTAACTTATAGTTATAAGAAACAGAACCGACGATAAAGTCACTAATTTCATCACTTCCGTCAATTAAATTGGGTGCACTTAACCCTATTTGTAAATTTTCAAAGTCGTAGACCAAACCAACTCCCGCTATGAAATTGGTCTCATCAAAATAGCCGCCAACCAGTGTAGGATCGTTTTGATTTAAGAATTCCGAATTATCAATACTTGTGGGGTTCAATTTTCTATTTACTGCACCAGCAGAAACACCAAACCTTAGATCCGATCGATCGTCTAATTGTACCTGGTAACTGTATACAGCATCGTATTTATCCACTTGATAGGCCCCTCTTCTATCGGAAACGACTCTTGCTCCAACTCCTTGGCTCAAATTAATGGGGGCATGCATTCCAAACATTGTGTTTCTAGGTGAATTGTTGAACCCAGCCATATGCGTTTTTGTGTTCAACATGGCGGAAATGTTTCCATTATTTCCCGCAAAAGCAGGGTTTAAATTGAATCGGTTCATTACATAGTTATAGTAACTGTATGAAAGATCTTGACCATAACTTAAACTTGAAATTGCTATTGCTGCAATAAATATAACTTTTTTCATTGGGCTTATCTTTTTAATGTTATGGTTCCTTTATAGGTATTCTTGCTATTATTATTGTCTTGTAAGAAGTAGTAATAGACACCTTCAGGCAGCTGGCTACCTCCTAAAGTTCCATCCCAGTCATTATTATAGTTGGCACTTTGTTCAAACACGATTCCTCCAGTAGTTGAGAAAATCACCAATTTATAATTGGAGTACAAATCCACATTTTGAATCTGCCAAGTATCATTGTAACCATCACTGTTTGGAGAAAAGTAGGCGGCTGCAGGCAAACTTCCTTCTATTTGGTCATTTATATAAATAATTACCTCTGTGGTATCTTTGAGCCCTCCTGCATCAGTAGTTAATACCATGATAGTATAGGATCGGTTACTTTCATAATCGAAACCTATTAGTGACTTTAACTCTGCATTAGTGGGGTCTATTGATACAATATTTCCACCTTGGATTAATTGATAAGTTAAAGCATCATTCTCATCAATATCATTGACAATTACAGTTCCAATTGATGTTCCTATTGGAGAATTTTCAAGAATACTAAACTCTTGAGCGGAACTAGTTGGAGACTCATTCTGATTCAGCACTGCTATTAAAAATGCACGATCGAATGTAGCTCCTTGGCTATCTGTCGTTCTAATTCTAATTCGATATTCATTCTTAGTCTCAAAATCAAAGGTGGAAGCAGTAAACAACTCATCAGACTGAATACTAAACTGATTATTGTCTGCATCTCCGAAACCATTCACCAGTCTGTAAGTAAATGATTCACCATTATCATCATCTATAGTGATTAAACTAGCAATACGCGTTCCTATTGGACTATTTTCAAGAATAGTGGTATCTGAAATTAAAATATTAGTTGGAGAATCATTCTTATTAGTTATTCTGATGGTAAAGTTCTTCTCAAAAGTTTTACCGTTAGCATCTGTACTTCTTATGCGAATACTTCTAGTACGTTGATTATTGTAATTGAAAATAGTATCTGTTTCTAATAATTGACCATTGATTCTAAACGAACCATTATCGGTTGCTCCTTGTCCAGCAACAAGGCTGTATGTAAATGAATCATTGGCGTCAGGATCTACTGTTGTTATGTTAGCCACAAACGTTCCTTTAGGCTGTAATTCTGAAACACTATCGTTTGAGAGAAGAATTGAAGTAGGAGCATCATTGCTATCTAAAACACTTACTGTCAGCTGCCTTATATAATTCAACCCTTGTGAATCTGTACTTTTTACTTCAATAATGTATAAGCTCTTTGTTTCAAAGTCAAACTGACCTTGAGTTTTCAATTGGTCCCCTGAAATAAGAAAAGCACCATTGTCATTCGTACCTTGAACAAAACTATAACTGTGCGTATCTCCTTGATCTGGATCAACTGATGAAAGGAGACCAACTGTAGTATTCTGCGCTACCATTTCCTTAAAGCTTGCAGGAGAAAGTACAATATTGGTAGGTGCATCATTCGTATTGGTGATGCTGATATTAAAAGTGTCTTGATAAGTTCCTCCAAACCCATCGTTGGTTTCTACCCGAATTCTATACAAGTCCTTTACATTATAATTGAAAGCTACTTTGGTCTGTAACTTGTCTCCAGCTATCTGAAAACTATTATTATCGTTACTCCCAACTCCTGCAACCAATTTATAAGTATGCACATCTCCCAAATCTGCATCAGTAGTATTGAAGGCACCTACTTGCCCTCCAATTGGAGTGTTTTCAGGAATAATTGAATTGGATAATGTGATGCTTGTAGGAATATTATTCACATCTTTAACAAAAATGGTAAATGTCTTACTGAAAATTCCTCCATTTTGGTCATCGGTTGCTACTCTAATGCTATGTTGTGGCTTTAGATTCTTATCCAGAATAATTGCAGTAAAAAGGGAATCATTTCGGACCGTAAAATTGGCGTTATCAGCATCTCCTACTCCACTTACTGTGCTATAGGTATGAATTTGAAAAGTATCTTGATCTAAAGAGTTGAATTTCCCAACGAAGAGCCCCGCGGGGAAATTCTCATTCGCACTGGCGTTAGAGATTAAAATATCCGAGGGAATATCATTTGCATCCAACACTCGGACAACAATCAATTTGGTGAATAGCCCACCATTTAAATCATTGGTTTGAACATAAATAAAGTAATCCTTTCGACCTTCGTAATCAAAAACAGTATTGGTCCGCAACTGATTTCCTACTATATTAAAACTAGCATTATCATTGCCTGGAATATTATTGAAAGAGTAAGAATGGCTTTGCGCGGCATCTTCATCTATAGTAGAAAATGTACCTACAAGCGTATTGACTGCCAAGTTTTCAAATAGGCTATCCTTTGAAATCAAAATATCTGTTGGAACATCATTTAAATCATTGACAGATATCGTCAAACTATCTTCGAAAGTATTAGAAGCTTTATCAGTTACTCTTACTCTAATTTTAAAGGTAGATTGCACCTCAAAGTTAAACGACTGATTGGCCCTTAATGTAGCATTAACAATATTGAACATATTGTTATCGACACTACCTGCACCACTAACCAAGGTAAAAACAAAAGACTCATTAGCATCCTGATCAGTAGCAGTTAAACTACCGATGGTCGCATTAACAGCATTACCCTCATTAATATTTGAACTACTAAGACTAATAGCTGTAGGGGCATCATTCAAGTTTTTAACATAGAGCATCAACACCCTTTCAAGCGAACAACCTTGAGAATCTGTGGATCTTATCCGTATACTGTAGGAAGACTTGTTCTCAAAATCGGCAGTAAAATTGGCTATTAATTGACTTCCCGAAATGGAAAAAATAAGATTATTTGTAGCTCCCACACCACTCACTAAGGAATAAGTATGAGACTGATTAGCATCTACATCAGCAGTTGTAAATGATCCTACCACCTGCCCACTCACTTGATTTTCCGTAATGCTATCATTACTGATTGAAATTGCAGTTGGTGCATTATTGGTTTTCACAATAAATGGAGCACTGAGAGTTCCATAAATGGCATTGTCCTGAAATACCACATTATCGACACTTTGATAAATAGAGTCAGTAGTTACATTATAAAATTGAAACGAAACGTTTTCACCACTACTCACATTGCTATACACAGACATGGTAGCGAGGTATTTTCCATTGATTACATTGGAGGTATTGGCAGTTCCCCTCAAAACTCCTCCGACAAATGCTCCTAGCTTATTCGAGGGGTTAGTCAATTCAACACAATTAACATCTAATGTGGCAGTAACTGTCATATCATACTGGAATGCATTGGCATTCACACTCCACGTTGGAGCTTGCGCAAATAGGCTGCTACTTGCCAATAGGATCCAACCGCTAATTAAATTTCGTATTTGCTTCATATTGATAATTTGTCCTTAGTATTTTAATTCTTTGTTCTTATCCTAACACTACTTTACTAGTGTAAATGCATCTTACAGCATATTTCAACCAAATGTAGCTGATGAAAGCACATGTACTAAATTTATGTTGTGAGCAACCAAAATTTGTTGTTAATGACAATTAACGTGACTAGCTAAAAAAGTTATAGCTGTGCACATTTCGACTGTAACAAAATCGAGATCAAGAGCAAACCCAATAAAAAAATTGAATAAAAAAAGCCCGAGTCGATTAATCGACTCGGGCCAATATATAGAACATCAGTTATTACTCCACTTTCTTTACTTCCCCACTTCCTTTTATGTTAATATCCGTCTTAGCTGGGTTTCCTTTGTATTGAACATCCCCACTTCCATAAATACCCACTTCTAAACTTTCGCTAACATTTACCTTAACATCCCCAGATCCTTTTATCTCCACTTCGGATTCTTTAGTCTCCAACTTGAAGGCCTGAACATCTCCAGAACCCATTACACTGATGTCCGTTTCATTAGCTACCCCGGCTAGTAGGATATCTCCTGAACCCTTTATATTAATTTCAACCTCATCAGCATTCATCTCCATCTTGACATCTCCAGATCCATTAATGGTTATCTCTAAATCACTTAGAATGAAATCACTCTTTCCTATTATGCTTCCTGACCCGTTGACAGTCAATTGCTCAATATGAGGTAAAGCGATGTATACTGCTACTTTTGATTGGGTATTAAAACATTCATCAAACTCTATCTCCCACTGATCCGCCACCACTTCTTTACTTAACAAATCTATGATTTCTTGTGGAGCCTTTATGGACACAGATTGAGTAGTGGCCTGAGTTAAATAAACTTCAATTGAACTAGATAGCTTAATTTTCCTAAAACTGGGTAAATCAATTGTTTTTTCTACAGTTGACCCTTCAGGACTAATACAGTTACTGGTCCAAATACATGAGGTTAAAACCATGGATATTAAACCGATTGTTAAAAAGCGTGTCATATTTTTCATCGCAAAAAAGATTTGATGCAATTTATCAAAAAACAGCGAGATTCCTATTTTTTGCAATACCTCAAGATTATATTATATGCTTCCTTAATCCCTAACTCCCCTGCCTTACCTAAGTCCGTACATCCTTGATCTGTCCGTTTTAAATAAAGATAGGTTAACCCTCTATTAAAATAAGCTTGACCAAAATTAGGCTTCAAAGCAATGGCTTTATGAAGGGATTCTAATGAAGCATTATATTCTTCATTCTTATTCTGAACAAAGGACATATTGTAATAGGCATAAGAGAACTGAGGGTCTAATGAAACGGCTTTCTTATAATCGCTAATGATATTGGTATAATTATAATCTAAGTACTCTTCTTCAATACGATTCGATGTAATTTTATCTCCCTCTTTTTTAAACTCTTGAACATTGGGAAAAGTATGCAATAATTCACGTAATTTCAATGAAGTATTGGCTCGCCCAAAATAGGCCAAAACATTATTAGGATCAAGAGATAAAGTGGAATCATAATCTAAAAAAGCTTGGTTATACCACTCCATTTGAGTGTATAAAATTGCTCTATTTAAATAGAAAGCTGCACTTTTGTCGCTTTTTTGTTTGTTTAATGAATCCAATTGCTGCTTTAGTTGTTCCATGTCCCAATCTCCATCCTCTGACATTAAACCAATGAGCTGGCTATTTATAGCTAGTTCTGAAGGTTGGTAATAGTCTTCAGCCACTTTTGTAGACAAAACCGGGGTTAAATAATAATATGGCCTTAACCTCGCTTCAGCATATTGATATTGAAGCTTCTCACTATTTTCGGCGACAGCACTACCATCAGAGGACAACTTTATAGTTTCCATAGCTTCTTGAACTTCTTCACTACTCAAACCTTTGTCGAGAGCTGCAATATTATTTGCTCTGACTTGAGCAGCGAGTTGTTGATCGTCAGCTGCCCCTTTTAGATCTTTCATTTGTCTTTTTAGTTGAGCTCTGGCTCCGTATGCATCCACATAGTTGGGTTGTATTTCAATCAACTGATTAAAGTCAGCCAATGCACCTTTTAAATCTCCCAACTCTTGTTTTAGTAGCGCCCTATTAAAGTAGGATGAAATATGCTTAGGATTAGAAACTATTACCGCATCATAATCAACTAAGGCGCCTTTTAAATCTTTTTGTTTTGTTTTAGTAATCGCTCTATTGAATAATGCTAAGGTATTGTACGGAGACAACTTCAAGACTTTATCCAACAGTTTTAATGCTTTTTCGAGTTGGTTCTCCTCCAATTCTAAAATAGCCAATTGGTACAATCCATCCACATTATTCGAATCTCTTTGCAAAACCGTCTTTAAATCAGCCCTTGCTTCCTCAAACCTTTCCATTTTTCGGTAACACTCCGCTCGGTATACCATTGCAAAACTATTGTCCGTTTTATGGTTGATGGCAAAATTAAAATCAGAAAGAGCGGACTCAAACTGCTCCAATTCCGTTTTGGCAATTCCTCTAATCACATAACTAGCAGCATCTCCCTTTTTAAGGCGTATAGCCTGATTGCAATCTGCTATTGTAGCTTCAAACTTTTCTAATGAAAGTAAAGTAATAGCCCTACTCAAATAGATTTTAGAGTTGAGAGAATCTGCATGTAATGCCCTTTCATAATCTTTAAATGCTCCTTCAAAATTGGACAATTGATCGCGTACAATGGCTCTGTAAAAAAGGGCATCTTGGTGATTTGGAATTTCTTTCAGGCAAGCGGTATAATCGGCCTCTGCTCCTATCAGGTCTCCTAAATTATATTTGGCATATCCTCTAAAAAAATAAGCTTGAAAATAACTGCGATCGTCTAACGAATAATTAAAATTTTCTAGCGCCAATGCATAATCTCCAGCTGCTATAGCTCGTTTACCTTTCTCAAAATAGGTTTCTTTAAACTGTGCCTTCCCATCCAAATAATTAATAGTAAGCAAAATAAAAAGGAGAATGACTTTTTTCAATGGGAGACTATTGGTAGATTAAATTTAACTAGTTAGCATACTTAACGACAAACTTCCGATTTTAGTTAATCCTATTGAACAATTCTTGTTTTTTTCTTCAGGGTATTGAAACATTCAATACTCACGAAAGCTATTATTCCCCACACTGCCTTCTTAGTATATTCTGTGAGATTGGACATCACTGCTGCAATTGTCAGCTTGTGTTTATACTCAACTAAACTCCTAACTTTCAAAGCTATAATTACTAACCAGAGACTCTTTACTTCACTACCAGTCTGCGAGTAGTTACTCTATCTGTTTGACTCAACTGAATAATATAAACTCCTTTCTCATAATTATTAGTCATCAACTCCAACCGTTGTTGCCCCTCAATTAAATCTACAGTCCTTTGCTCTACTTGACGACCTCGAACATCTGAAATAGTAAGCACAATTTCCTGTGAATATATTGTATTAATATTAATAAACGCATTTCCATTGGTCGGATTAGGATAGATAGCACTAATTTTTACCTCCTCTCCTTGCTCGTTTATTCCAATGGGCAATTCAGAAATCAACACATCATCAATGGCAATATCACCTCTAATGGTCCCACTGCTGAATGGTACTTCCCCATTAAAAACCACTCGAACTTGCCCAGTGTAACCTGCTAAACTAACTGATTTACTATGCCAACCAGCTCCTTGATTTCCAACAATTGGTGGAATAATGTCTCGAATATAGCTACCATTGTTCATTAAATCTACACGTAACTTTCCAACATCCGTCCCGTTCATATTGTACCAAAATTCTAAGTTTGGAGTTAACGCATTTGTTAAGTCGATACACGGACTCATTAGCATCGAGTAGGTATTTTTATACCCATCTGATTGGATGTAAAAGTACTTTCCATTTCCAGATGTATGATCGCCTGAAGGCCCTGTAAACGCTGTTGGGGTAGTATCAGAATGAATCCACCAATTGTGTAAATCGAGGTTCAAATTGTTTTCCCAACCGAAATTGTACATTTCCTTTGCTCCTTTCGTGAATGCATCAAAATTTTCGAAATAAGGCAATTGGGTAATTAAACTATTGGTTGTGATTGTTTGATATAAAGTGTCATTGGTTGGAATAGAATCCAAATGATGTTCCACCCAAAATTTCAATTGATTATTATAATTATTTAAAAATGAAACACTCTGAGGCAATGTATATGAATAAGTTGCTTGTATCGCTAAAGGCCCTGAAATTGTATCTCTTAGGATAGCTCCATTATTTAATGTATAAGCTAGTGGAATATCGTGAATAATTAAATTACTATTGTTCTTAATGTCAAATGAAACAGTTTGACCAGGATTAGGAACACATGCCTGAAAATTGGAAATATTAATTTTTTCTAAAGCCAAGTCTACAATGGCATCATTGGTGATGGTAACATTATCGACTGCCATATCACTATAGGAAAGATCACGCTTAAGTGCTCCTCGAAACCTAAGTAAAATTACTTGATTCTGAAAAGCTGAAAGATCCACTGTTTGTTTGAACCATTGATTTCCTTTGTTCCCACTTAACTTCGGCATTACATCCTTCACCCAATTTCCATTGGAGTATACATCTAAACTTAAAGTACCTATATTAGTTGAAAGTCCATACATGTGGTACCAAAAAGTCAAAATCGGCTTTAATTTATTCGTAAGATCGATACATGGACTCACCAAGGTGGCTACAGTATCATCATTCCTATAGTAATTCGGAGATGATTCTATATAAATATAATTACCATTCCCAGTAGAATTTTGATCTTGAGAAGGCCCTGTGCTTGGAGTTTTAGTGTTCCCTGAATATACAATCCAATCGATTGGGTCAAGGTTACTATTATCTAAATTTCCTTCATTGTGCCAACCATCATAAAACACTCCTGGATCCATGATTCCACGATACCAGGTTTGGCCATTAGACTTTACAAAATGATCGAAATTATTGTTGTACGGATAATTTGAAACAATAGGATTCTCTCTTAATGCAATCTTTAAGGTATCATTGGTTGGGTCATAATCATTGCGTACATCTGTCCATGCTAGTATTTCATTCTTTATATTTCGATCAATTAAAGCAGGCTGAGAAAAGGTAAAAGCTTGTTTACCATAATACCCTATATTTCCAAATAGTGTGTCTCGCACTATTGTGCCCGCATTTACCTGATAAGCCATTGGAATGGTATCTGTTTGTATCACTCCATTGTTAACCACCACTACCGAAACATCCTGAAAAGAAGCAGTTATACATTCGGGTTGAATTGGAGTGATAAATGATTCGATTGAGGCATTGGCTGAAGGGTATTCAATAATTCTAAAATCATCTACAGCTATTCCACCCGTACTATTATAATTTTGAGATACTGACCTAAACCTAATTTTTATCGTTTGTCCTGAATAGGCGGACAAATTAATTGTTCTTTTCTTCCAATTACTTCCTAAATTTCCAAGAGCCGGAGCAATAACATTCAGATGCCATTTATTATTGGCATAGATATCTACATTAAAAGATTTGTTTGGATCTCCCCACTGATGAAAAAAGAATTCTAAAAAATAATCCGTATTTAATTTTAAATTAAAACATGGTGAAATTATATTGGCCAAAGAATTGGGTGTTTTGTAAGAATTATTCACATACAAATACTTTTGATTGCTCCCTCCCGTATTATCAGTAAGTGGCCTATTGGCCCCGCTAAGAATAGTGTCTACGTACCAATTTAAATCATCAGTAATTTCATTTTCCCAACCGTTTGGCGCTAAATCAGAAACTCCACGAATTAAATTACTGAATGATTGTATGTAGGGGTACGTATTGACTGGTGGTGTAATGCAAGATATGGTAGGAAACAAAACGACAAACTGATAACATTGCGAACTTGGCAATTGTATCTTATTTCCACAAGAGGTATTATCTGTGGCTTGGAAATAGTAACAAACTGTATCCCCTGAATTAAACAATGGAAAGTTACCCACCCAATGATCAAACAATGGGTTTTTCAAGGAAATCGAATCCAATGCGCTTCCATTCACGGTATAAAACACTTTCGCGCTTTGAACGCCTGTAGAGTCAAAAATATCAACTGCTAATTGGATGGGGTATGTTTGAGAAGTATCTCCGGTAATAGCAGTTGCATTGGTTAGAATTGGTGGATCTAATTCACAGTTAGCTCCTTTTATTGTTACATTATCTAATAACCAGCCATAATTTCCTGATGGACCATTAAAATCTCCATCGGTCAATACAAATCTAATTTTGGCATGGGTCACATTCGCGATACTCGAAATATTGAACTCTTCATTCATCCACCAAGTATTTGTTGGAGTTAATGTTGGTTGAGACGCTGTCCAAATGGGGTAAGAAGTAGCATTAAAAGCATATTGATTAAAAGTAGATTGTCCTCTATACTCGGCGTTATTTACATAAATCCAGGTCCTTCCACTATCCAATGAATACTGTAATCTAGCTTTATCTAAATTTCCAACTTTACAAATCTGACTAAAATATAAGTTGACTCCTGTATAACCTACCGTAGAAAAAGTATTGGACTCCAAAAATAATGTATCGTTAAAAGTAACAACTCCTCTGTAGCTTTTTTGTCCCGATTTATATAAACTTGAATTAATACTCCAGCTTGCCACCTGATTGACTGCTGCATAACTACGAAACTTAACGGAAGAACCTTCGAAATCTTCACTAAAAAGCGTGGTCTGTGAAAAGCAAATATTGCTTATTAGAACTAATAATAGAGTTAAAGTAAATACCCTCATAAGGATAGGTTTAGTTATTGATTATCTAAAAGTAATAAAAAAATGAATTTATACTAACAACAACTTGAATTTCATCTCTTTTAATTATCCATTGAAACTGGTATACGCAGGTTTGCAGTCCGTGTGAAATGTTTAAATCGAGACACTAAATCAACTTGTAGTAATTAGCATCTGTTTTGCCGCAGGGTTGAAAACCGCTGCGGAGCACAGCAGGAGCACATCCTGCTTATTAGAACATGCTGGGGAGCTAGTCGAACTAAAATTCCCTTATATCGTATTCCTCTAAATGAAAAAACCCAAACAATGCTGTTTGGGTTTTTAATAGTAGGTGTTATATAAATTTTATTGAACAATCACTCGCTGTGTCTCCCGTTCTTCTCCACTAAATAGCTCTATCAAGTATATTCCTTTTGGATAATCTGAGACATCAAATTGAAAATTACTTTGTTCCAAGTTTGTCTGATCGAACATTACTTGACCATTGATATTAATCATTCTGACCCTTGAAGTTAATCTATTGGAGGTGATGAACAAATCTCCATTGGTCGGGTTAGGGTAAACATTATAATCTGATGTTACTTCATTTACAGCCCTTTTACGCCAAGGATTAAAACAGATTTCTTTTGTTACAGTGGTGCATGTCATCACACTACACAATCGATAAACATTTAATGAATCGAAATAATATGAATAAGAAGTTAAGCAGAAATTGTAAGTTCCTTGGGAGTATTTATCTACAATAGTATCCCATGGATAAATGGTATCCTGTATTCCATTACCATAATTTGCAATTGAATACATATAAGTAGAACATGTATCGTTGATGTTCACATTATAGTTAATAATGAGTTCACACTTCCAGTTTTTTACAATTGTTACAGAGTTACTAATGCTACACGAATCACATGCTGCATTGGCATTAAAATTCAACAGAAAGAAAAAGCCGATAAAAATTAGAATTTGGGGTTTCATATTTAAAAGTTTAGTTAATAAAGCTTAAATATAGAATTTAAGTCTGATATATTGCACTTTACAAAATAATATTTTATTTAAGTTTTAAAACATTGCTCTATCATTATAATTGACGAGTAATTGTGATTACAACAAACCCGCTCGCGCGGACTTGCAGTCCGTGTGCAATCTTTTGAGGACTTACAGTCCACAGTATAATACATTAACTAAAAAAGTTCCAACTTCTACCCAAAATTTCCCGCTCGCGCGGACTTGCAGTCCGTGTGCACTCTTTTATGGACTTGCAGTCCACAATATAATACATTAACTAAAAAACTTCCAACTTCTACTCAAAATTTCTACTGCGAGTAAACCTTCCATTTCTGCATAATTTCGTGCACTTGAATAGATATAATGCTCAGGAAACTCCACAATTCTTGCTTTAACAGGATTATAATGAATGTAGTCTATTTTTTGTTCTAAAAACTTTTGAGTACGTATTTCTTCAGCATGAAAGCCAGTCTGCCAAACTTTGTATTTCTGATTACGTTTCAACTTCTCACAAGACTTTTTAAAAAAATCGAGCATCCACTCTCGACGACTTTCAGGCTCTTCTTCTATTGTAATAAGTATTTGCTTACTTGTAAATCTTTTAAAATCTCTAATAATATCTGATAATGGAACTTCTTCATCGGAACTTTGACAGATCATATGCAGATGATTGGTCATTAAGCACCAAGCATAAATAATCAATCCTTTATTTTTCTGACAATATTTTAAAGATTCAACTAACTTTTCTTTTTGAACTTCTCTCGTAAATACATCTATCCACCCAACAATAGTAGTTGTTATAAAGTATGGTTTCGCATTATCTTTTACTTTGTACTTAGTTGACATACAGCTAAAGTAATAAATACTTTAACTACATAATCTTGAGCGAATGCAATTTATAAGCTTTTGAATAAAAATTAAGTGAGACACTGCTTATACGGACTGCAAGTCCTCTCCTCTTTCATGCTTATTTTCACGGACTACAAGTCCGCGCGAACAGGTTAGTTTATATTGTTTTAAAATATGAGCTTTTTCGTGGTAATGTAGCACGAGATTTCTTTGAAGAGTTTGAAGACTTTCCCAAAATTACAGCAAATGCAAAATATTTTGATATTGGAGGAAAGAAACACTTAAAAAACTTTGATGTAAAATTAAGTGGCTCAATAAATAGTTGGACTGAAATGTATATTCAAACAGGTTCCAATAATTTGAGATTTAAAATGTATCCTGAGTTTATAGCAGAAAAATAAAAAAACCAACCCTAAAGTTGGCTCTTCCTTTTCCATTATTTTACCGCAGGATTGCAAATACCTGCGGAGCACATCCTACTTTTTTAGAACATCCTGCGAAGAAGGGGGTTTTAGATTTCTACAGCTAAAAAAAGCCCCTGATTTCTCAGAGGCTTTAGTTTCCTTTTATTATATTCACTATGGTCTTATTGCAAACAAACTATCACATAATTCCATCTGTTCATGAAGGTATTTATTAAATGTTTCAGGGGAACAAATTAAGTCACATTGCGACCCTTTCCTTAACTGTGTATGTTTTAAATGAAGATAAACAGTTGAACTATCTTTTTTAGTGTACGATCCTAATGCTATTGGTATTTCTGATCGACGACCATTATTATCAACATAATAATATTTAGTATTAGATACTGAAGTATTACCCTCAATAAATTTTCCATTTATTCTAAGAATATTCGACTTTGTAAAGTCAAATATCAAAGAATCTCCCTTTATTTCTAATTGTTGACTTGAATTTGGATCTTCAATAAAAACCAAAGCGCCTTGATAGCCTTCAGGAATCAAGTGTACTCTAACTTTTTCAGTTGAACAACTTGTCATTATTAGAAGCCCTAGCAATGCTATTAATATTCTTCTTTTCATCATTTTTTTTCTGGAGCGATTATTTCTAATTGAGTCTTATTTCCATCTCCATCTACTGACCAGGCATTATCAAAGTTGCCATTATCATCTAACTCTACTTGGATATTTAGATTTATCATTTCTTGATTACCATCGCCTGGTAAACTCCAAATAGGACTTCCTAAATCTCCATGATTGTATGTTCCTAACATTAAAGATTGCCCTGAATTATCCTTAACAAATGTCTCTGCATCTGGAAATCCATCTCCTCTAATTTGCCCTTGAATGGATAAAACATTATCCTTAACTGTAGCACTAATCCCTCCTTTGATATCTATATCAGGAGTCAAAATTCCAACTATTGGCAATTTGGACATTATTGGTTCTGCAGCTGAAGCATTAAAAGAATAACCTCCTTGACCGTCTCCATTAGCTGAAAATTCAGGAGTAGATCTATCAACTTGCGGATTTAGGAATGGAGCAATAGGATAATGTAATTGTACTGTTGGGCTACTAAATGCATCATATTTCATAAGCTTATTGCCATCTGTTTCAATATCCATTTTAAAATGAATTCTAGCTGATGCTCCTGAAGCTGTTGTAGCAACCCTATTATCTCCCAAAGAAGTAAGGGGTATTCCAAATACTCCACTACTTTCATAAGATCTAACAAAAAATGTAAATGGGAATTGTCCATCTGCATCTAAATACAAGATAGGGTTATCCTTTGCAAAAGAATAAGAAGACCACTCAGGCATTAATCTAGCCATTGGATCTACATTCCATCTTCTACCTAATCTTGTATCATATCCATAACCACCAAATGCTGGCGAGTTTCCGCTACCTTTTACTTCGTCATCACGTTCATGACCGTTAAACCCATAGGTGTAAGCCTTTAGGCAAAAAAAATGCTCGGGAGCATTCTTTTCTAGAGTATTACCAAAAAAATTGGCAATCACTTCTGGAGCTTCCTTTGGCTCATAATATGTTAGTTTTAATGCACCCATTGCAGACGCAAGTTACTAACTTATAGACATTAATTCTAAGACTTGATTAATAATTTCCCATACTATTAGAATTGCTGATCCTACTTCTGCAAGATCTCTTAAAATCTTTTTTACCATTTTCCACTTCTTTTGCATAGTTTCTTTTTTCATCTTTTATGACTTTACTTATATTCAATTTTCCCAGATTCCTCTGAACTTGTTTTTAAATGTACTTTGAGCTCCTCCACAAAAAAAGGACAACTATAAAGCACTTAGAATGAAAGTTATAACAACGAGAGCTAATTATTAATACGAAACTATTTCTTTATTATTTACAGTGATGTAGTTTGCGTCAGATAAATTAGTTTGCGACAGATAAAGTGGGATTCTTCAGATAAAGTGGGATACCTCAGATAAAATTCCACAACCAACAAAATCCAGTTTGTTCTGAAGGATCAGAAAAAGTCTCTGGATTTTGTTGGCTTCCCCTCTTCTTCCCACATGCTTTTTTCTACCCATTTTTTGACCCAACCCAATAACAGCACATTAGTAAATAAGCTGTTCCAACAACACCAAAAAATAAGCAGCAAAAAGCTGCCAAGCTAAGTAACATAATGTGCATTATAGGTGCGCTTCACACAGCTTTTATCTGGTCAATTTTTTTAATGGTAAAAAGTCTGTCAACTATAATGTACATTATGCTAAATAGCACCCACACCAGCGCTCAGGACACTTCATCAAGTTTCAAGCAATGATAATGCAACACCAGATCAACAGACTGCTTTGCTCGACTTCTTCCAAGAGGAGCATTCTTAAAGCTGATGCAAAAACAGCTAGTTTGATTTTTAAAGGATTGTTTTCACATCACCTTTAAAAATGATGACTCGTTTTGATTGATTAATAGTTGGTTGTGGGTGGGTTTTGTGCGTATTAATCAATCAAAACGAGTTTCCAAACGTCCTTCAGACGTTAATTTGAAGCGGGGCAATTTATTGAGTGCGGAAGGCTTCTCAGGAGTTTGTCTGGTGTTCGAATCCAGACAATATTTAAAGTCATGACCTCGGAAGGATTCAAACTTATTTTTAAACTGCTTTGCTCTTGTGGCGAATATCGGATTCGAACCGCAATGATTTTTATAAATCAGATGTAAGGAAAAACAGCCTTGAGCCAGCGCGGGAAATTGGATGATCCGAGAGGAACGATCGGAACGGGCAATGTGTAGCGATAGCGAGCCGCCATGCGAGTGGAGCAAGGGTGCTGCAAAAAGATGTTCCGATCTTCTCGGGACGTTTTGCAGCTACGTGTGGAGCTGAACGAAATGAAATGGAGTAAGGCGTAACGAAAGTAGGCTACCTACCTGCCGGAGGCCTGTCCTGAGCGAAGTGAAACGTAGTCGAAGGGCTTATAATTAGGTTCAGCCGTTACCCGCTGCGACCCGCAGGCGAGCAAAATTATTGGTGGCGGTGGATGATTTAGCGGCTGAATGAAGTAAAACGGAATGAAGCGGCTAAACAGACAAAGTAGCCACCCATGAACGAAGAACGCAGCGTGTGTAAAAAAGCAAGTGACTGTAAAGCTTGTGAGGAACGAACAGGCTTGAAATGAACGGTAAAAACAAGGGCAGCCAAGCGAACCTTTTCGGGAAGCCTGGCTGTTTATTTTACCCTTGTTTTTGTGCTTTTTGGAACTAAGTGAGTAACGCAGTGAATACCGCTTTTCCTGTTCTATTCCATAAATGATTCTAATCGTTCTGCAATTTCTTCTGCCGATGGTAAAAGCTCTTTCATTCTTTCTGGAAGCTCTTCACTGATGCTATAATTAGCAACACCAATTGGAGTGTCTGCTCTTTTTAAAGCATATTCAACTACCGTCCTGTTTTTACTTTTACAAATAATGATTCCAATTGATGGGTTTTCATGTTCTGCTTTTTTTGTTTCATCTAAAGCGGTTAAATAAAACTGCATCTGTCCTGCATGTTCAGGTTTAAATTTAGTCGTTTTTAACTCAATAGCCACTAAAGATTGCAGTTGTCTATGATACAACAACAAGTCAATATAAAACTCATCTTCTCCAACCTCTAATTTATATTGATTGCCAATAAAAGCAAAATCGCCTCCCATCTCCAAAAGGAATTTTCGAATGTTTTTAATCAAACCTAACTCCATTTCTCGCTCGCTATAATCTTCACTCATCTCTAGAAAATCAAAACTATAACTATCTTTTACCGCCAATTTCGCTTGATGCCTATATTTCTCCTCTAAGGCTTTGTCAAAGTTGTTTTGATTGAGCAAAAACCGCTCATAGGCTTTGCCTTCAATTTGATGGATTAATACATTTTTAGTCCATCCATACTTCTTAGTCATTTTAATGTAAAACTCCTTTTCTAAATCATCTTTACATTTTTCTAAAATCAAAATATTATGACTCCATCCAATTTCTCGCACCAACGGTGCGAGTTTTGAACTTTTTGAATATACTTCGTAAAAGTTTCTCATTCTCCACAAGTTACTGACTGAAAACCCTTTTATTCCTGGAAACTCTTTCTCTAAATCTTCTGCTAAACTTTCAACAACTGATTTTCCCCAACTATGCTGCTCTTGCTGCTCTAAAATGCTCTTTCCAATTTCCCAGTAAAGATTCAACAAAGCTTTATTTACTTGCTTCATTGCTTCGTATTGAGCTTCATGGATCTTCTGCTTCAATTCAACTAAAAAGTTGGTATAGTCTGTCTTATTCAAGTTCTTCATGGGTCTAAATTTACTGTTTCATCTCGATCTTGCAAATGGCTACATCAAGTTCATTTTACTTTTTTTAATCCGTTTTTATTAACAAAATATGTTCATAACACTTTCATTTCGAGTATTGATATTTGCATAATTCCATCCTAAATTTGAGTTATCCATGACAGAATTTATACTACATATAATTGAAAGTTTAATAGTAGAGCTTTTTTCAAACCTCTTTAACTTCCTTTTTTCTGTTATCTCTGGAGTAGCCACTACTTACTTGCTGCATATAAAAAAAACCTAATTTGACGATATCCGCTTTTTTTAACACCCTTATTGACCAAAAAAAGCACTTCTAAACAGGTATAATGACAATAATAACACCCACAAACACCCCACAATACACCTTCAATTTAACGTAAAATCATCATTTTAAGTTAAATATGACAAAATCAATATCAAAAGCATCTTTTTTTCTCACTATTTGACTTCTAAAACGGATAAAACTCATCTATATCTTTCTGTAAATCTTCTGTGTGATTCACTAAATATCCTTCGGTTGAACTCACATATCGATGTCCTGCCATGTACTGAACTTGCCTTAAATTAAATTGCTTTAACCAATGCGTAATGACAGAAGTCCGAACTTGTTTGAAGTTGATAAATTCTTTGTTTTGCTCTTTAATTTCTTGACTCAATCGCTTCCAGATCTCTTTACAATCTGTTCTTGTGTTTTCAGCTTTTCCAATTGGTGGCGTGCTGATGAATAAGTTTTTAATGTCCGTATTGCAAAACTCTAACAGCTCTTTTCTGGTAGTATATTGGTATTCCATCAACTCAATAATCTGGTTTGATTTCAGCTCCAAAGTCCGTTCATTACTTTTTCTTCTTCCACCAATAAATACTTTCCCTTCTTTCAGTTTCAGATCATTCAATTGCAAATTATTTACTTCTGGAGTGGTTAATCCTTGATTAATCATCAAGCTCAAAATGGCTTTGTTTCTAGCTTTACTCAGTCGATAACTTGCAAACCAGTTTCGATTGGCTCGTTCATCTTTTTCATCAGGAATTTTATAATCGTTGTAAAGTTTATCCAACTGTTGTTTATCTAAAATCGGATACAGCTTTTTGGATTTCGTGCCTCTTATTTTTAAGTGTTGTATGGGATTTTCTGTTCGGTGGCCACAATCAATTTGATAGTTGAAAAACTGCTTAATTACATTCAATCTTATGTTTCTCGTTTTATTCTCCTGTCCCCGTTTTTGCAAGTGGCTTAAATAACTCAAAACCTCCTTTGCTGTGGCGGTTTCGATTGTAGTTCCGTCTTTGTCTAACCAAGCTAAAAAATCCAGTGTGTATGTGTTGTAGTGCTCTACTGTTGACTTACTTTTCCCGTGACTTTGCAAGTGTTCTTTAAAGCTCCGTGCCATTTTTGTTTTCAATTAGATGCGTATATATTTGAGTGCTTTCCAAGGTTGCATGACCTAAGAACCGTTGAATTTTGTGCAGATCCATTCCATTCTGTAAAAGGTGTGTAGCGATGGAATGGCGAAGCGTATGCAGTCCGACTTCTTTTTGCTGCAGTCCTGTATTTTCAACCAACACAACCAACTTTTTTAATCTTCCATACAAGCTGCCGCCCGTCATTACTTTGCCAAACATTCCAATAAATAACGAACTGCTCTTATTGGTTTTTATCAAACTTGGTCGGTGATCATAGACATATTCTTGTAAGATTTTAGAACTCGATTGACTAAACGGAACTAACCGTTCTTTGTAGTTTTTCCCTTTTCGTACATGCAAAATTCTTCGATCAAAATTGATGTCATCTAAGGCTAAACTTGCCCCTTCTCTTCTTCTAAGACCACAAGCGTAAAAAACTACCAACATCGCTTTATCTCTGGCGTTAAATGCTTCTTGTTTGGGGTGTGGTGTTTCTTGGTTGGTCACTTCAAAAAGCTGTTTGATTTCTTCCTGAGTTAATACCGTAAAATTTTCTCTATCTAGTTTGAGTTGCTTTAATGTTACTGGTGGTATTCCTCTTGTTCCTTTATGAATCAAAAACTCATAAAACTTTTCTAAAGCTTGTATTTGCTGATTGATATACACATTCCCAAGTCCTCCGCCTCTTCGTTGATTGGGTCTCGAACTGATGTGATTGAAGTAATTTTTATAATCTTGGGTTTGAATTTGATTAATCTGGTGGCAGCCCTGCTGCTCTAGAAAATACAAGAATTCTCTAATGTTGTGCGGCATGTTGTAAACCGTCATTGGATTATATCCCAGAATGTCCAACCACTCTTTAAAAGCAATTTGTAAATGTTCGTAGCTCGCACTTTTTAGGACTAAAAATTTCATGGTCATATACCTTTTGGTGAACTTCTTGAACTACTCTTTTACCGCTTTGATTTTCTTTGTTTTAGATGGTTCATTCTTGCTTTGAACCGCTTTTGAACGTTCAGTCTTTTCTTGAAGCAGATTTTTCAACTTTTCTAAACTCTCTTCTAGGGCATTATTGACTTTTTCTTTTAATTGTCGGTATTCTTCGTAACTCGTTATTTCGTATTGATAGCCTTGATTTTTGTTTCCTTTTACTCGTTTCAAAAAGTAGTTACTGACTAAATTAATTGTCCACCTTTTTTGATTGCTCTGGTTAATTCTCAGCTTCTTTCTGATTTCTATATTGCTAAAAGATTTCTTGTTTTCTACTTCCAAATAAGCTTTGATTTGTTCCAGGTAGTTTCGGCAAGCTCCATTTAGTTCGTCTGATTTGCGGAGTAGGGTTTCCTTTAACAATTGGTTGGCTGCTTCTATGTCCTCCAAGGTTGTCTCAATATAAAGCTCTCCCGTTTCTTTATCTACTTTTTGTTCTCTTTGGTGTTGGTGGTAAAAGGTAATGGCTTCAATAAATTGCAAATAGTGATTATTCGTTCTTCTGGGTTTAAATACTTCTTTCGGGATTTTTAATAATTGAGCAAATGGATTAATCACTTTTGTAGGCGATAAAATGCGCTGACAGTTACGCAGTAAATCAGCAGATTCTTCTTGCTTCACATGATTAATTTGTCCCGCCGACTCGGCGCGTTGATAATCCATGATTCGCTGATCTTGCTCTTCTGATTCATCCAAGTAAATTAAAAAGGACCGATTGGAATTATCTTCATAAATCTGCTCTTTAGTGGTGCAGCCGCTAACACTTACAGGACCTTCTACAACTAAATGAATAGTTCTGGTTTCTCCTTTGGTATTCTTATGCGCAATGGTTTTGGAGATGCGTTTTTTACTTTGTAATTCTCTCAGCGGATAAAAAGAATTTTCAGCTCCGTCAAGATCTTCTATGAGTATGAGTTTGTTTTTTAACTCTCGTTGTCCAAAATAATAAAAGGCATTCTCGCTCAATGTGGTAATTTCTATTTTATCTTCTTCTGGTATCAACTCGCTTACTTTTTCCTGTAAGTGGGTTTTTCCTGTTCCGCTGCTTCCCAAGCTAACAATGTGTAACGGTTGGGGTTGCTTTCTACTGGTAAAAATCAAGTACATCAACAATCGGTTGTTTTCTTCGCCTATCATTCCTGCTGTTCCAATCGTTTCATTAGTTCTTTGTAATAAATTAGGCTGCTTTAAAAAGTCCGCAGCGACTCGCTGCTGTTCTGCTGTCAGTTTTGGACTTTCGTATTGTTTGTTCTCTGCCTGCTTTATTTGGTTGATTCTATATTCTTCTAATGTTCCGGTTAGTTCGGCAATACTTGCAGCGATTACACTTGTTCCAATCTCCAACTTTTCGGCGGTTCTTCTGATCAGTTTCTCACAAGCCAAGTCATTGTATAAATCCAAATTGTGGCGAACTGGTGGAACAGCACTTTCATTCAACTCAATCTTCAATGTCGTTCTCATTCTGTCCAAGCCATCTAATTTTATTCCGCCCAAAACGGTTAGTTTCAAAAGGTCATTTTGATAGATTAGTGATTCTGGATTCGTATAATTGAAGTTTTTTGCTGCCATGTTGAAAAAAAGTTTCTGTAACTATTAGATACAAATCTATCTGATTATTTTCATTTACGCAACTCCTATTGGATTTAATTATCTCTAATAATTACGTAAATTCGCTTTATCATTACATTTTAGTGACTTTTAATCGCCTTTTAGATATATGGAAACAGGAAGTATTATTACAGACTTAAGAAAACAGAAGAATTGGTCGCAGACCGATTTGGCTGATAAAAGTGGTATTTCTAGAGTAATGATTGGGAAGTACGAACGCAATGAGGCTAGCCCTTCTATTGAAGCCGCTGGGAAGATGGCTGAGGCTTTTGAAGTTTCTTTGGATTACTTGGCAGGCAAAACTTCAATTGAGTTAAATGAAAGTACTTTAAGTAGAATAAGAGAAGTGACTCAACTGCCTCCTGAAGAACAATCACAAATTTTTAAAGTAATGGATGCTTTAGTGAGAGATTACAAAGCTAAACAAGCATATGCATAATAAAATCAATCAAGATGAGATATAACTTTCTTCTAACTTTTATATTACTCTCTGTCTTCATTAAAGGAAAATCCCAAAATACAGAAAGAAATAACTATACACTCAAATTGCTTATAAACGAAGACAATTATTACGAGACCCCTGTTCCGAAATCAGCTTACATTTTACCTGAAAATACTATACAAATTTATCCTGGTGAAAAAATTCTAATAGAATTAGAAACCGAAAACAATAAAATAACCAGCATGAAGGCTGTAAACGAAAATAAATATCCTCTAAAAACAATCGAAATCAGCTTCCTTCAAATAACTGAAGAAAAGGAACACAAAAACATGATGCTAAAAATAACTAACCCCTTTCCTAATGAGTTAAGTTATACTGCTAATATCTTTCTTATGGAGCAAGAAAAGTGGGTAAACTCTAAGGTTATTCCCATAAAACCAAACAAAACCACTTACGAAATTTGGCCTGACATTATCGTAACAGCAACATTATCAGGTTGGGAATTTGATAATTAAAAAACTTATTTACCGTAGCTTACTTTTATCAACTGACAATCCGATTTCTTGATTTCTAAATACGGTCCTCCACGAACAAGCTTTGAGCCTGTTTTTTTGCCTAATCTTATAATCCAGACTTCCCCATATTCGCGATTTTCAATTCTAGCGTATAAAGGCTTCAATACTTTATCACTTCCATATTTATTTCTTAAAATTATTGATCCAATCTTACGAGCCGTTTTCTCATCTGGTATACAAGAAATCTTATCATAACTCCCACTTCCATCAAGAATATACTTATTGCACGATAACATTGTCAATAAAAGAAAAAATACTGTCAAAGCCACTAATTTTTTTTTCATTCTTTATTCTCTTTGATTACTTCTCATTCTGGTTCTCTTGCTGTTTTTTCAGCTTTTCTTGCATCTCGCCTTTGTTTTCCTGGTCTATCAGGACTAACATCATTTATTCTAGAGGGTGAATTAGGATCTGACGGAATATCCTTTACATCTAATTCAATAAATTGTCTCTCTTGCTGTTTTGGCTTCTTCGGGTTACTTTTATCTATCGCCGGTATATGCTTTTTTATTCTCCCTCCTGGAGTAACTATATAACCAGGTAAACCATCAATATCATCAAGGTCAATATCTGAAGGTGAAAATTCTTCATTAAAATCAAAAACATTATCCGTTGTTGGTATAAGATATTCTTTATCAGAAGAACCATGCGTGTGTACACTTGCAACCATATTGGGATGACTCGGTGACGGCGAACTATTATCAGACCCTTTTGTTGGAATAGCATACTTATAATAGATCTCACCTCCTTTTACAACTCTAATGATAGGTGAACTATACTCTTTACCCTTCCTAATAGATTTTGGATTATATTTCTTTGCAAAATCAATAACAGCAGCATCAACAGTTTTAAACTTATCTCCCGGACCTTCCCCGTTTACATCAATAAATCTGATTGGATTGTTAGCTGCGAACAAGTAGGGACTCCAATATGGATAATCTTTCTCTCTTGGGTCTGTACTAAGGAATTTAGCAATCCTCGGATCATACATCCTCGCCCCAAAGTCATACGAGTTTCCTGACCCTTTCAACTCATCGTCTCTTTCGTATCCGTTAAACCCATACTTATACCCTGCGCCAATTCTAATTGCCAATTGTTGGCTACTGTTCGCTACGTATTGGTTTATCTTGATGTTCTCTATTCTAATGCTATTGCTCGCAAACCCAACCGCATTACCCACGGCAATAGAGAGGGTAGCTTTGCCATTTACGGCCATTGCTTGTAATGCGGCTCCTGTCATATTAAAGGTTATTATTTTTACTGCGGCGGCTTTCACAGTTGCAGGCGTTTGATTTCCATTTTGGTCGGCTATCACCAAACTTGCAGTATCCATAGAGGCGGTTATTGCCCTTCCACTGCTCCCTTCAATTCGTACTTCAAACGAGTAAATAGCCGTTGGATCCAAATTAGGAATTATTTCTGATAGACGCATATTTATACTCACGTTAAAATCTTCAGGGCTTTGAGTAGCAGTATAAGAAACAATGTACTCTTGATTGTACAAATTAGTAGCAGTGCTACATAATATAGAGGTTGTGTTATTGGGTTGAAAATCATCACAATTTTTAAGCAGCCCATCATATATCGGTATCCAAGCTTGCGTTTGATAATTGATAAAGTTAAAATCTCCTGATCGAGATGCGATTTCCATACCAAATGGGTATCTGTCATATTGACCAGTAACATCTGCCTTGAATCCTTCATTGGTACCTGAAGAATTACTTCCATTAACCCCCAAGTATTCTTGGGGGTGGAGTTTCTTATCCGAAATGGTGGCCATCACATTTCCTAAATGATCCGTTAGTTCGTATGTTTTGGCTCTTAATTTTCTACTGTAGGTTCCTGCAGAATCCAATCTTCTGATTCGAGCATCTAAAGTGCCTAATCGAGAACTCCCATAAATGTCATAAGAAGTAGCTACTGTGTATACACTATCTCCAACGCAGTCTATCCCGAAATTAAAAGACAAACCGGGGATTAAAGATTCCATTTCTTCTCCAAATTTAAATGGGCTGTAATTCGGAATTCCTAATAACGCACAATCTAAGGAATCCGTGTAATAATTTACTCGAAGCATATTGTAAAAATGGTATTGCTTAAAGTAATTCTTCAGTTTTACGATATTTTGTGTAGCAGATAAATTATTTACAGTAATAGCATTTAGATTTATTACCGCACTCTTAATCAACGTATTATTGTAAAAATACAGCATAGCTGGTTCCACATAAGAATAAAGGGTTTGCGTAGAGCTATTCTGGATATACAATGAACTAGAAGTAAACGAATAACTATTACTAGTGATGTATGCTTCAGCAACTTCTTGCATTACAGGCAACGCATAATCTTTATGAATAAAATAATTAAGATGACTCCCAGAGGAATTGACATTCCATTTAACTCCATACATAGGGCTATAATCTGGTACAATGGACATGTCAAAACTACCATTCCCTTCTAACTCATTCAGGATATGAAGCACATTAGTCATTAAGGCCACTCTCAAGTTGTTAGTAAGCCAACCATTATTAAAAGACTCTCGCATTCGTGTTATTAATTCCTCCCTTCCATCAAACACATCAGCCATTTCACCCCTTGTATAGTCCGAAACTAAAAGGTTTACATTTATTTGTAGTAAATAATCTTTTAAAGCAGCATTATCATCTTCTGATTGCAAACAATTCGCATCCATATCATCCAAATAACTACTCAACAAAAATTTAGCATCATTTACATTGCCAATTGCGGTTACTATATCAGAATCATAACTACTATTTGTTCGCATATAAGTATGAAAATCAGCTGTACTTGAGCTATAAATTGGCAAAATAACATCCTTCTGCATGCTAAATAACTCCCAAACCTTTTCATTTCGTTCAGTACTACTTAAATTTAACCAATGCGATTGAAAATTATCGTAAAAGTGAACTGATTTGCTATTCAGCTGTAAATACTTAATCCAAACTTCATTTTTATAATTCATCAAATTATAAAAGGTGGAAGCATTGGAGTTTCGTGCACTAACCGCATAGTCATAAGGATCATAATCAATTACCTCCCGAACTGCAATAGGATATAAAGTAATATAATCGGATGGTACAATTACATCTATGATAGAATCCTTAATTGCAGACACATTATCTAAACAAGTGAAAGCACTGTTTTTTAAATCAATTTCTCTTGTAAAATCATCAGCAGGAGAAGACAATAAAGTTAAATAAGAATGTACACCAGAATAGTCAGCAGTTTGGTAGCTGTATGTTTTATATGGTTCTGAGTATTGGTAATAACTACTACCAGTACTATCGTCACTATTTTCGTAAGTACAATCTCGCTCATCATAAGTAGCCATGGTGTTTCCTTGTGCATCTCGCACATAATAAGTAGACTTGAAAAAATTTCGCCCTAAGTCAACAAATGAAACTGTTTTCTTTATCCGATTACCCATTGCATCATATTCAAATGCCAGATTAGGCCGTTGTTTTGTAGGTTGTATGGATCGATTGATCGACTTAACTTTTCCTGCTGTTGTCCATTGGATGGATTGTATTAGTTCTGAAGAATCAGAAATTAGATTTCCAATATCGTCATAGGTATAATTCCCCATTGGTTGTTGATCAATGTCATTCGGGAATGTTGAATTTGCTACAGGATCGGACACATACAACAACCGATCAGTCTCACTCTCATATGTATAACTTAAATCATCCATAAGGCTTTGACTTTCTCCATCTTGTCTATCCAAAGACGTAATATTACCATTCCTATCATACTCATAATGAGTAGAGTTTGTGCTAGGGAAAGCTAGATAAGCAGTATCCACTAAATTAGGAATATACTCATCCGAGAAAGTAATTCGATTTAATTGATCATAAGTATAGAGCTTACTTATCTCAAAGTCATCATTAAAAAGGTCTATTCCATTGATGTTTCCGTTGTATAAATTAGAATAATGTTCTCTTTTTATATTGCTGTACAAAAAGTTACTACTATCACTATTAATTGGCGAGTAATCACCATCAAAATAGTTTAATGCAAATCCAAATACATCTTTTGCATAAATGGAGTTCAATATTTTATCATGTCCGATATCAGCACCTCTATGGGCACTGTTAACAGATTTCAACCATCCTTGCAGAGTATAGGCGTAATCAATACCTTGAACTTTATGCTCACCAAGAACTGTTCTTGCTAAAGGACCATGCAAATAGTATTCATAGTTCGCATCTTCATCCCAAATTACTCCATCTTCACTTGTTTCTACTTTAGTTATTCTATTTTCTGCATCATAAGTATATTGATGAACCATTTGATCACTTTTCCCGAGCTGAAAGTAAACTCTATTCACATTACCACTTATTTGGTCATAATAATAATCTAGACGTTTGTATCTTGACTCCTCATCTGTTATTCTATTATTCTGACTATAATCATGAATTAATGTTTTAACGTTACCTAGTGGATCATAAGAATAATGAGTAGCATATAGCCACATTGGATCATCAGAACTTCTATAAATGGCAGAAGTGGCAACTCTAGACCTGAGGTTTTCTTGAGAAAAGTAATTTATACTAGAAGGAAGAACAGGTAAATCATAATATGTTTTAACTACATCTCTTCTATCATTCTTTGCAAGGATTCTATTAGTTAGAATATATGATGAAGGAAATCCTGACGAATCAATAAATCTTGTGTGAATTATTGCATGAATGGTATCCCATGGCATACCAGAGAATTCATTCATTTCAGCTTGTCCTGTTTCAATAATTCTACTCAATTCATCAAATAGCGAATAGGAGTATTGGTTGTATAGTCGCTGCTTTTGATTCTGACTAAGCACCAATCGACCTGCTTTGTCATACCAAAAGTAAGACACTCCTCCATTTGGAGTAGTCTGAATTATAATCTGATTGTCTGAATTATATTGATAAGTGGTAGCCATTGAATGACCGGGATCTATTTTCGCAGGCTTATTTTCTAACGAACGATACTGTTCAATATCTGCTTTAACAGATGGTGTTAAATTGAAAGAAGAGTTAAACCCCTTAGGAGGAATAGTTTGAACTAAATTTTCAGCTTGATCATAATAGTATAAAGTAAACTGATGCTCGTTATTGTCATACTCCATATTTAAAAACTGATTTGTAAACGCCTTATAGTTAGGTTTTTGGTTTAAGCAGTAATTTTTATAATCGAATTTAAACTCTTTAAGAAATTCCTCTTTATATTCATTATAACTTAAGATTGCCAGATGTTTTGCTCGTTCATAAATAAGGTCCTCACATGTCTGTCTGAAAGGAATTTGATCATTAGATTTAATATCTGAAAGCACTACAGCACCCATATTATAAACACTACCCACTGGACGAAGTGTACTTGCAATTATTGTTAAATCCGAGTTGTTTATTCCTAATTCAAAGTAATCTAATTCAGAATTATGAAAAAGTGGTTTAATGGTGTTAATTGAGTTAATTTCATTGATTTTAAATCTATAATTATAAGGTTGAAAATGATAATAATAATCATTGTAATAAGTATCATCAGAGTTAACGACCCTCACCCAAACAGTACCATTTGAATAGCGATAAGCCCGATCCACTTTTTTACCTGTGAGTCCCACGATTGAACCACTAAAGTCTATCTTTTTTGTTTTGGCAAAGAAAGATGATTCAAAATTTTGATGAAGCTTTAATTTGACTTTAATCGCGTCAAAAATTGCACTAAATTCCAGCAAGGTGTTGGCTAGGGTATCCCTATCGTCAGAGTAAAATATGTGGTTTTGATAACTATTGACACCCAAATAACCGAAATCGAAAACGTCCTTTAAAGAATCTAATTCAAAACCGAAAATACCTATAATAGAATCAATTCGTGAATACAAAGTTGAGTTGTCAATCTTCTTAAATTCAACTCCTGCATTTAATAAACTAACTATAGCTTCACGTATGGTGTTAATTCTTACAGAAACACTATCCCTTTGAATGGTATCTCCAAATAAAGTGGTATCCTTTTGAGGTGTGCAATCACTTGAAAAATAATAATAATCAGCAAAACTTAAGTTTAATCCTAATTTATAATTCATCCAGTTTTTATACCGCTTTTGAAGTTTATCATGAATAAAAATTTGAGAATCTGAAATTAAATTGGGGAGACTATCGAAAATATAACTTGCAGAAACTGACTTAAACATTGAACATGTAAGTTCTTCTGCAGTTATTTGAGGGCATGCAAAGTAACCTGATCCATCTTTATTAACATAATGTTTTAAATACGGCGCAACTACCACAGAAATATTAACCAAAAATAGGTCTTTTAAAGAGATGCTTATTGATGCATCCTGGATTAAAGTATTCGGATCGCAAACAAAGTTCTTAAAATTGGTAGTATCTGAAAGATAATTTATGATAGCATTATATTGACTCGAGGGGTTAGCAGAATCTCTAAGAATTACACTATCTGTTACTAACAATTCAGCAATTGATATTGCAGCCGAGGAAAAATTTTTTGCTATGGATCGGATTGAATCACTGGTGCTTTTGCTATCTAAAACAACATATGACGTTTTGTTACCTTTAAAAACAAAATATGGAAGTGTAAAGAAGCTATCTCTTTCTGCGAAAGGACCAAATCTACCATTGTATGGAAAGTAGGTTGAATCTTCATCAAGCTCAAGAATCCAAGCTGTATCAGGCTTACTTTTTTCACAAGCGTTGGTCAATATGGCTTCATCTATAACCCGCTTTCTAACATTCATGTATAGCCTTTTGTAGGTACTCCAAACATTAACATCTTCACCCTCCGAAGTATTTAATGCCAACTCACTTATTCCTTTACCAGCCAAGCTATCGTCAGAAACACAATCGAAATAGTGTTCAAAATAAGATATCTTCAAACTATCTAACCAAGAATATAAGGTCACAGGAACATAACCCGAACTTACAGGTGTTGGAGGACAAGTAAAATTAACATAACAATTGTGATTACCAGACTGTAAAAAACTAGAGTAAAATCCATATTCATAAATATCGATAGATGTATCAACATATAAATTGGCCATTAAACTGTCAAAAGCAAAAAGTGTAATGTCATCATGAAATTGACTTAAAGGATCCGTCGAGCCGATAGTGGTTGTTGTGGCTTCCATTTCCTCACCATTTACATATGTTAATATTTGAACAGCAGTATTGAAGTCTTCCACAGTTTCGCTTTCTTCTAATATTTTTAGAAACCGCATGGATTCATACGGATAGAAAGTTCTACATGTTTGATAATTACAGTAATTTGGGTGAAACTGAACAAAGTACTCTGCATATTCAGGCAAAAAATCATCGATAAAAGGTTGAGTGGTTAATCCAAACTCATCTAAAAAGGCCTTTTGAAAAGATGCCAATGAGGGAAAAGAATCGACAAAACTTTTAGCTCCGTACGTTGTTGCCAGCCTAAAATAAACTCTCCCGATTAGATAGGGGGAATCAAAAGTTTGACCAATTAAATGAAAAAATTGACTAGCCACTGCATAACTATTACCATTAACAGGATTAGATATTCCAGTCTCTAAAAAATATCCATTTGGAGTAAAGTCAAAAATCATCTCTTTCAAAAGAGGTGCGCATTGATCAAATTCTGATAAATCTGTTTCACAAGTCAAAAAATTAGAAGAGTCTAACTCTATCTTTTCAAAATACTCTGACCCATAAGTACAATCGACAGTATTGAAGGCATCCAAGGCATATTCATCCAACTTATTAGTTTGCAACTTCAAACTTTTCTCAATCGTATACAATTGATTACTTCCCAATTGAACGATTAAAGTATCTCCACTTATTGAAGCCGCATTGTAATTACTTAAATCTCTTGATTTAAACCTATAACTACCTACAGGGGAACTACAAGAGTTTGTATCAAAACTCAAACTGTCGTCATACAAAGAAGCAACCAATACTTTCTTTTCATCATAAATCTTAAATGAATATATGTATCTACAGTCATAACAAATTTCTAATGAGCCTTCGCAATTTGCTTGATAATTCTCAACATCAAATCCATACCTAAATCTATACATTGCTCCTTCAGGCACAAACAATGGATAAGACATTCGAAATTCATTCTCAGCTTCAATAAACACATCTGAATAATTTCCGATGAGATTATCAATGAAACGACTATTTGCAGGTGGCGCGATTATATCCATAAAACTTTCAGGATTGGGAGATCCTGCAATTGAAGTTGCGATTGTTCTATCCTTGATATCTTTATAAACAAATGAAATTTGTCCATTTGGATCAATCGCAACATCCTTTTTGTAAAACTCGAAAAAACCAACATCGCTACCAAATATTCTGTCCAATTCAGATTGAGTCGCTTTAGCATACTTATATGTAGTATTTAGCTTTTTATTTTCTGCAAAGACTTTACCTGCACTGTAATTAGACCTCACTCTATTTGATCCATCCGCAGTGTACTCTGTAAAAGAGAAAGGATATTGTCCTGCATTAGGGATATATGAATTCTTAATTAACTCAGGATTCGACCCCGAATAATACTGTGCAGCTCCTGCACTATTTGTATCCAATTTAGGTAATATTGAAAAGAAATTAGTAATATCATCAAATATGGAAGGATTAATTTTTTCATTCGTTCCACTAACTAAATTTAGATTTTTCTGATAACCTAAGTAATTTGAGTTAATCAAGGGGGATGGCATCATATTCATTACTGGCTTGCCACTATAATCATAATATGACTCTTGAGCAATAACTGTAGTTTTTTGATTGATACTCTTATTAGAGTTTACATTAATACTTTTAGAATTGTCAGATAAAACAGTAACCGCTTGGCGTTCCCTATTACTTCCATCATAGAATCTGATCAATTCCTTATTCTTCCCTTGTGATGAAAAACTCTGTGTAAATTGCCAATTTAATGAATCTAACAGCGTTGATGAGGAATTACTGTAAATAAAATTACTTGAAACATTAACACCAGACCCAATACTTGGGGTACTCCATTCTCCATATTTATTAATGGTTGTAATTGTATTGCTGTCTGAACTTATATTAGGCTTTACTGTCCTAACTCTAAAGACTAAAGCTCCTTTTGGATATATATTACTCAACGAATAATAATTATTCTTAGTTATAACACGTGTTGCACGTTCGTTAAAATTATAGTTGATGTGAGAAGACTGTGAAGGAACATATAGCCATTCTAATTCATAAGAAACAGGGCTTTGGTATTCTTCCCAAGATACAACTATTTGATTTTCTTTTAATTCATTATTAGCATCTAATGGATCAGATTCATATATTGAAAGTGAGGGTGTAGTAGGAACCAGTTCATAATTATATCTATAAATATCTACATATACTTCTAGTCGAATGGCATCTAAAACAAGTGTATCTAGATGATCAAAATCACTCTTATTGAGAGTAACCCCTACTGAACCTATGTTGTAAAAATGAGAATTCCCATTTGGAAACTCTGAGAAATTAATTGTCTTCTCACAAAAAGACTGATCTGGCCCTATACTTAAGTTAAAGGTCTCATTATAACTTGAAGTTGTTGCTCCAGCACTTACTTTACCCAAGACTTCCAATGTAGGATTGATAGTTAACTTCTCTAATAAAGCGGGTTTATTGATATCCATTAAATCATAATACAATCTAACTTTAACATTATAAAATAAGTCCTTATATTGAAAATTTCCTCCAAAATCACCTGGAATATCAGACACCAAGATACTTGCAGAAGGATTTGAAGTGGACAGCAGTAGCACCTTTAGTGTACTATCTTCCAACTTATTTATTGGTTTCATGAAGTAATCTAAATTCTGCGAATAGACTTGTCCAAATTGTAAAATAAAAAGAGTAAGTAATGCTAAAGGGTAGTATTTAGTTTTCATCTTATTAATCTTTAGTTACATGATATCCACTATATTTTGGGTTGATGATTACTTCTTGTCCTTTAATCTGATAGAAAGGAGTAATATCAAAATCATTCTTGCTAAGAGTGTCAAATTTTAATTCTCGAAAATTTATTCTTACTCGCGCTCCATTTGTATATAGAAAAGTGTATGATTTTGGAATAAAAAGGATCGGATCATAATGAACTATCACCCTACTAAAACCTTGATCCTTATTTGATAATAACGTTATCTTCCCTACATTAAGTTGCGTTTCTTCTTCAAATACAATTAACCCTAGATTCAATAGCCCTTGAAAGCTTATTCCTGCACCTAAACTTTGGAGACCATCACTTTCTATATCTTTATTCTTTAATAGCAAAACTTCCTTTGAAGCAACATTTGCCTTAAAATAGTATTCAGGAGTAATAATTGACTGAAATTCATCCGCGACAGTTAATTCATAATTTAAAAACCTAGAAAATTGGTAGGTTGCTTTTATCGATTGTTTACTATCAGGATTACTAATTTCGTAGTCTATTATCATAGAGACAGATTTTGACTCTCCTACCTTCGTAAACAGCTGCTTCAGCACTTCATTGGCTTCTCTCCCGACTTGCGCATTTACACCTGCGAAAAAAATGACCGAAAAACAAAAAAGTAAATATTTCATTATTAATGTTGATTTAAAGACTGACGTGTTTCTTGAATTGTTATCACCCCATTTGGAGTTTCCTTTGAGACTTTATTCAAAACTCCTTCCTCATCATATCTGTAAAAAGTTGCATAATTATTTTCATCCAATTTTGAAACCTGTCTATTATTAATTTGGTCATATACAAATGAATTCATATTCGAGTTTACAGGATGAATTCTAAAATCGTCGTAAAACGCTCCCCATAATCCACCCTTGAATATTAACTTTTTCGTCGAATCCATAGAGATAACACCTTCAATCTTTTGCCACCCATTAATAATTTCATTTTTAGCCTTGAAAACTTGACTACCATATAAAACAGATGGAGAGGCTCCAGCATAAGGTGTTCCTGATGGAACCGCATCTTTTACCCAAACTGAGAAATAATATTTATCAGGGTCATTACTTGAGTTACTCGGCTTAAAACTATCCCCTGAAACGTTCTCCTCAAAAGTAATTTCAATTGAATCTTTAACAGAACCACTACACGCTAATGATTGAATACCATTTTCTGCTAAGAATTTACTTCGATGAGCTGACAAAGTACTAGAAAAGTCATTAATTGTTGCTTGTGTAGTATTCTCTTTAAAATTAAAACTTGACTCTTTAAAACCTGCTAAAGGAAGTTCCCTATTCTGTTGATAATCGATTGTAAATGTAGAAGAAAGAGGTGGTTGCCCTTCCAAAAACAAGGAGTAATTACCGGTATGAGCTATCCCATTAACAATAAGACATGGATTCATTGGCTCATACTCTCTAATTTTTCTACCATTTTGATTCAGCAATAAGTTAGTAGACTTTAAAGGAATCATTTCGTAATGTTGTTTAATATTTCCTGAAGCATAATCTTGACTGGAACCCATTGCATAGCAATTCTCAAAACCTTCATATAAAATCTGATTGATACTAGCATTTGATGCAACCGCCTGAACCTTACCTTGCAAATCTATTTGAACTGCATTTTTTATATTCAAGATGTCTACTGATTCCACCGCACTTGCGGAGTGGCTAAACTTTGTATTTGTAGTCATCTTTGCCCAACCATAGGATTCTTCTGTATTCATGGCCGGATAAACAAACTCACTATTACAGGGATCATATTCATTTTGAATGGCATGCATTTGTGGAGTTTTATCATAGTACCCTTCTTCTGAAAGCTTTAAATTATCTTGATTTCTGACTGCAATAAACCGGTTGGAACTGATGGATTTAAACACACCACTTTGACCAGTTAAAAAGGGGTTTGTGGAGGTTGAAAAAGGATTAATTAAATAGTCAACTTCATTAAACTCCTCCGAACTCATTGCTAAGTATTGTACCTCTAGTAGCGTATCTTTAAAGCCTATAAACTTATTGGTAATAGGATTTGTCTTCAACGGATATTCAAGTGATTTAATGTTTGCAGTAGTCAAAGCTTGTAAATTTTTATTCCCTGATCGAATCACTTTTATCAACCATCCTTCTTTTCCATTGAGTATATTTCCCTCTTTATCGATTAATGAATATCTCGCTGAACAATCTGTGGGTTGTATATTTGTTGTCTTTGGCTGTGGATCTAGATACTTATTATATTTATAAGTAATAATTGGCTCATTCTCAGTTAGTATTAAATTATAATAAATCTGAGTTACATTACTATTATCCCTGTGAAACGTTTCAACTAATATAGGCTGATACAGCTGTAAATATTTCTCATATCTCGACACATCATCCGTTACAATATCCAAGCAAACACCATGGGATCTAAAAAAGTAACCACTACTATCTCTAATCATTCTTACTGGCAAAGGGTCAGTCCGATCAAACCACTTATCCATATCCTGTGTTTTCCTTAAGAATCCTTTTCCAGGACTTGTATAAAAGGTAGAAACACTGGAATCTCCATCATACAACATTTGACAAAGTTTACTTTGTAAATTATGAGGACTATAATTGGCAATAGTAGTAGTAACTGCACCCTCACTAACCCAAAAATTAATAGAATCTGCATAAACATCTCTCAAATGATAGGCATTCATAGAATCTGTCAACTCTAAAATAGAGTCAAATTTATTATCAATAATCCCTATAGTATTATAATAGTCAGCTTCATTAGGAGCAAGTCTTACGTAGTCTGTACAATACTGATCTCCACAATCAATTTCAACTGTCGTACTATCCTCCGTAAAACATGGGTTGGGCCTAAAAGGATCAGGGCAATTTGCTGCATTTTCGATAGACACCCAAGCAACACCTTCATCACCAACTATACCAGAATAATCCGTTAATAATACTTTATCTCCATGTTTTAAACTTCCAGGATTCATATACACCCCAGGAATTCCAGAGGTCTTAACAAATGATTCAAACCCAAGATTTCGATAAGCTCCATTCATTCTAGAAAGAGATTGCATCTTATATGCAGGCATATTAACAATGTATTCCTCTTTATTGAACTCATCTTTAGATTTGGTTAAAATAACACCACCTGTTTCTCCATCATACAATTCATTACTTAAAAGTATGCTGTACTGATCCGTATATGAAGTAACAGATTCAACAATACCGTACTCTTGAATTACTTTTGTGATTGTTATAGATTTTGCGTTATCAACATTATGATACTCATTATAAGCTCCATTTGGAATAGGAATAGGAATTGCGAATAATCCAATGATAACGTCCATATTCAAAGAAGTAATTGTCGAGATTGACTTTTCATGACTAGATCTTGAATCTATAACCATATCAAACTCGACGCCTAATTCTTTTTCTTCAATTACTCCTTCTGAATTAATAATCGGAACCTTATGGTCTAGCCTTTTTTCATTCCCTTCAAATTTAGTTCGGTATTTGTATATGGTGCCTCCAATAACTTTCTTAGATCTTCTAATTTCTTGGCCAACTTCTTCATCAAAATATGCATAGGTTTCTTCTTGTTTTGGCTTTCCGTGCATATCATTCAGTATTATAGAAAAACCTTGTGATGCAGCAAACTCCGACTTTTGATAAATGTTATTAAAAATGAAAGCAAAGGTTTTTCCCGATGGTGGTTTATAATCAATTAAAATCTTATTGCTTTTAACTAATACAGGAAAATCCTTGGCGGTATAAAACTTTTTCTCAGTCACTTGATTTGCTGATTTCCCAATCGATTCATTAAAGTCCTTTATAGTAACTTGAGAGTAACCAACACTCGCTGATGGAAAAAAGGATTCACCTAACGGAAATTCATTGAATGCAGCAATTGCTGGAATATGACCACTTGACATAGAAGCAACGTAAGGGTCAGGACTTCGAAACGGATTTTCATCATTACCTACCATAGGCTCATAGGTAGCCACTCCACTACTTATTATACCCAACTTTTTATCATCAATAGTGTAGTCATAAGTCTGACCATAGGTGGCTGAAACGCCTTCTCCAGTCATTTGACTCCATTGGTCAGTCATCACAATACTTTTAACTCTTTCTCCTCCGCCTACTTTTTTCTTATTATGAGAATACAATCGAATAAATGATTTGTTAGGGGTAAAATACTGGGCAACACCTTTAACCATTAGGTCAGCTTCTACCCCTCTAAATATTCGGGCAATATCCGAGATGTTTGCAACCATACCTTTGACAACAGAGGAAACGGCACCGTCTCTTACATTTGGTTGATCATATAGCACATCAAAAAGGTTCTCTCGGAAATAACCCCATGAAGCTTTAGAAATACTATTAGGACTTATAGGTTTTAATTGAACATAAATATAGTTTGGGTCATCAGGACAGACCCCAACATTAGAAGCATCAACATAACCACTCACATATTCAGACTTACCTCCTCTTATATTAACAAGGAATCGAAAATACATTTCATCCAACTTATCTTGATCATCAAAAAGTAAAGACTTTAGTAAGGAATTGTTATCAATACCAAAAATCTCTGGATTGGGATTTTTAATAAATAAAAAGTTGTTCTCATAAAGTGAAGTTCCACCTTGTTCAAATTTGTTCGTTTTTCCTACTTTAACAACTTGATTCATATTCATAGCTGTTTTATCTTGAACATATGCATAATCATCTGACTCATATTCAATCTTTATACTGCCTCCAGATGGTAAAACAATACTATCAAGCGACCATGCTGATGCCCATAGATCACTTTTTGATTTATCTTGATTACAGTATGGAAATTCAGCATTGATGGTTTTTTCATGCGCTTCTTTATAATTTCCCCAACGATCCATCCGTGAAGGATTATATTCGAAGTTTCCACTCTCTTTGTTAGTAGGATAGAAAAACTTATAAGGACTTAGCCCACCTCTACTACTTTTGCCATTCAAAACACGAATTTCCTTCAATGTAAGTTTACCATAGTTTGAATTTTCTGTATCGCTACACAATTCATATGTATACGAAAAGTGTATTCGTTTAATTGGTGTTGCATTACCTTTATTCTTCAACCTATCATATTTGTTGTATAAAGCGATAGAATCTAACCGATAAGAATAATCACCTGGCTCTTTTCCCAATTCTCCTACTCTACTTGATACTCCCTTAGCATCTGACCTAGGTGAAATATAAAATTCAGCTACTTCATTTTTACTCTCAATTGTATGTAAGTACCATTGCTCTTTAACACCGTATGTAAAACTAGCCTTCTGATCTAATTTGTCCGACTTAAACCCTTCCATGAAGTTTACGCCCTTTATTGGAATCCTCCATTTATAAGCACTAGACTTTCTCGTATAATTAAATTGATATGCATTTCCTATATCATCCTTCGAAATGCCATCGCCTGTTAAATCTTGATAGTCTGACGATTGCTTTGAAGTTAAAAGGTATGAATGCGCGTAGGCCGGAGTTGTAGTACTTTTATAAAAATTATCCTTTCCTTGGTCGTTGGACAAAGAAGCCTGTGAGTTGCTATATTCAACTCTATCTCCCTTGTATTTAGCATCCTTAGTTGTTGCATTAATGGAATAAGAAACCTCTTCTTTTAACAAATTATATGCTGGTATACCAAACGTATAGATTTCACCATTATCGTTAATTTGAGATATTTCTCCAATATGATGATTCTTTCTATTTACTTCATCAACTCTCGGAATATAATCAATACTTAATGAACCTGCGTAGAATTTCCCAGAATATGATTTAATTCCATTACTATAAATTTTTTCACATTCTCCAGCTGACAAAAGCTGAAGTGCATTTGTACGAGGCAATCTTTCTAAATCATATTTAGGAACATCCATCGGGTAAAATGACCTATTCTTATCTATAAATATGTTACCAGTAACTTCTGATGTATTAACTTGAAACATAATAGGTCTATCTTTTCCTATTTTATCATATAAATCTGTATTACTCTCTGTTAATTCACCAGCATTTTTATAGTATACCTTTTCAAAGAGAGATCCAACATGATTTTTAGTTGGTTTAATCAAATTCAGCACAGCACTTGGCCATGGCTCATATTTGGCAAAGGTTTGAACTACATTTAGATCACTACCACCCCTGGCGTATGCACCAACCCCAACTTCTACACCGATAGAGTAATTTGAAGCGTCTTTAGTAGTATAGGCAGGATCATTCACTTTAATAAAATCATTTCGGTATGGCCTAAACATTCCAGAAACACCTTGACCAGAGACAGAAAAAATATCATAGGTAAAATTGGTAGGCGATAAATTATTGATAGTTTTATTAAGTGAAACCTCTTTGTCTCTGTTAAAATCTTTTAAATCTAAAGGAGTCGCATTCTCTGCAAATAAGTAACCATATGATTTTTTATAGTCAAAGTTATCTGCTATATATTGTACAGTCTGAGTACCATGAATTCTTACATAAGGATGAGTAGTAACAACCTCACTACCAATAGTTGTAGAAAAAGAAAATGCTTTAGATTTCATCTTCATTGTACTTACTGGTGTGTAAGTATTCATGCCCGCAGGAATAAAAGATGATGAGGCACCGAAACTAGCACTAGAACCTGATTTAGACTTCACCTTTGATTCAACTGACTTAGGTTGAGCCTTATCTGCGTTATTAGTAGATGGAGGAGTAGCGTCTTCGCTTTTCTTAGTATGCTTTTCATTATTACTGTCATAACCTGCAGTAGTTCCAAAGTTCAATGTAGATTGACCTGTGCGGGTGTTGAATCCTGCACCTGCACTACCTCCGAATTTAAATGAACCATGATCTTTAGACTTACTTCCTAAACTTAACCCCAAACTAGAATTGACTGACGTACCATCCAGAGAACTAATGTTTAAACCAACACTAGCATTAACACCAAAACCTCCAACTTTTAAAATGGGTGCACTAATGGTAGAATTAATTGAAATGCCAAACCCTTTGTAATTATTATAATCAAATGTAGTTCCTCCACTAACACCAACACCGAATGCTTCTACTCCACCGCCAGTGCCAAATTTGGTAATTTTCATTGGTTTAATTTTAGTAACAGTATTAATTTGATCCCCATTAAAATCATCAGGAATTCCTCTAACTGACCTATTTACCGCACCAACATTTAAATTCCAACCAAGGCCTACCCAACTAGCTTCTTGTTCCATAGTCACCCCACTGCTATAACTAATATTCACAGGATAACCTTCAACATCAAATAGAGGTATATTATAAGAAAAATCACCAGTAAACGGATCTACAAATTCAGTTGTTCCATTTGGAGTAAACGATGCCATTTCTGGTTGAGCGGGACCACTGGTAAGAGCAAATAACGCAAGTGGCGAAAATACCTGAAATACAAACACTAACAAAATAAACTTTGCTTTTAGCTTTATATACTTTCTCATATTTCGAAATTTATATTCTTTAATGTTGGAAATACATTCCACTCAAAATGGAAGGAGATTGGTTGAGGGATAAAAGGATTCTTTTCTATTGTAAGATCTAAATAATCTTCCGAAATGTCATCTTTAGAGAATGTTAGAAGTACAAAATCAGTCTTTCTAAGCCCACTCTGCCCTTCATAATGATAGAGACTAGGTTTAATACTATTATTTAAAAAAACATAGGACTCTAATTGATATCGCAAAAAACTCCTAAATTCTTCTACTTGAAAGGTGTCAATCAATTCAACACTCTGATAAAATTCTAACTTAAAATAAATATCTTGATTAATGGCCGTCTCGTGAATATACCTTATCTCAAAAGGAATATAGTTACATTTAATGTTTACTTCGTTTACCTTCATTTCTTTATTCAATAGTTTTTGATTTGAAGCAAACCAATCAGAATATTCTTTTTCAGATAATTGACTTTTACAGCTTTGTATAAATAAAGTAATTAAAATCAAAGAGATAGGTAGGGTTTTCAATAGGAAAATATTTAGTAGGTATCAATTATTTTTTATATAGTCGGGATTGATATATTTAATAGATAAATCATAAGAGTTTTCCATATTTTTAGAGAATACTTTTATCTTGTATAACTTATTATGCTTTAAATATGCATCTAAAGAAAGGTCAATTTCAAACTTATTTTCTCCTAGAACTGTTAACAACTTTTTTTTATACTTTATCTTCTCTCCAGACTCAAAATCGAATAACTCTATTTGTAAAATATTATCATTCGTTTCCTCTAAATACTTAAATTTAAACTTACCTATTGCAATCAATGGGGTTTTATCATCTACTTCAATAACATTAACATAAGAAATTACTTTAGGAATATCTTCAAGTCTCTCTTCACCATTTTTTGTAAACTCAAAAACCTCAGAACTTGCTACTGGCTGTCCGAACAAAAAGCTCTCTACTTGCCAAACATAATTCTCATTATTTTCTAAGGGAATTTGACTTGGCAAAATAAAAAATGGATCTAGCGTGCTAATTTCGATTAAAGGAACTCCTCTATTTATTGATCTATATTTACTTTCATCAAATTTTACAACCTTCAATTTATACTCAAAGGGAAGATTGTTATAATTTGAAACACCCCAAGAAAACAATGGGTTGGTCTCAAACACCTCCATTTCATTCTGCGGATAGAATGGGAGAATATTTATTAAGTTATTTACTTCTGAAGTATTACATTCTTGATATGAAGATTTGCTCTCGAATGAAGACTTTAACTCTATACAGATTTTATAGTTGAGAGGTGGAAACCCATTGGACAAACTAAATAATTTTTCAAAATCGTTATCTATGAAATTGACTTCTTTTCCCCTTAAGAATCCTTCACTAATAATATTTAATGATTCATTTAAAGTCACTATTGCCTTTTCTGTCATCAAAAGATTCCCAGTTGGATCATACACATTTGATGTAATATTAAAGTCTCCAATTTTACCTGAAGAATTCAAGATAGAACAATTAAGACTTGACTTTTGAAATGGATGAAAAGGAGTGCTGAAAATTCTTAGTCCTTGTGAAAAAATGGTAGTATTAACTGATAAAAATACAAGTAATACTACGGTCTTTAGCTTTTGAGTATTCATTAAAATTTGATTTAGTGGGTAGTAGCTTTGACAATAATAGAAAAAAGATTTGAATAAATTCAATTCTCCAGTTAACTTTTTTTAAGAAAAAAACTTTTATATTGTGGAATATTGTTAAAATGAAAAGGCAAACCTACCCCCAGCTACTTATACTCTTACTGCTAAATTTATCTTTAGTGACAAGCATTTTTGCTCAAAAAAATGACTTTAGAATTTATAGCAAAACAGTAATGGATGATAAAATTGCCATTACTATTTCTTCAATAAATTATTCGAAAGCAACTTTAGGAACTATTTCAATTCAATTGGAAACAATGAAAAATGAAATAAAGTTGGACACGACAATAAAAGTCTCACTAACTAGTGGAATTTCTAACCATCCATTTAAATTTGATAATTACGAATTAGACACAGCAGTGATATCCATAAGTATTTACAATAATGAAAACAAACTACTATTTCTTGAAAAGAAGGAAGTCATTAAAAGTAAGCCCATATCAAACCCAACCTTAACAATTATTGAAAATAAACTTTATCTAAAAAATATTCATTCGAAAACAAACGCAGTTATTCTTTGTAATTCAAAAGATGAAATCAAAACTCTTGAAGTTATATCAGATTCTGTAATCCTAAATTCAAATGAATTAGTTTTTTCTTCAGATACTTCATTATTATATATCTCTATTAATAAAAATAAGACAGACACGGTTCAATTTCATAATGGCACTTTTTCCTTCTATAAGCCTCTAAAAACAGCACACTTATCAACCTCGAATGACCCCCTTCCTAATTTTACCATCAAAGGAAATACAAGAGTTGGATATACTTATTTTGATAAAGAATTAGAGTTTAATTCCTATAACCAATACCCCAATTTAAATATTAACTCATCTAATCAACTCCAGCTTTTCAATATCCCTCTAAACGTTTCATTTTTATACAACAGCAGCAATAGGATAAATAAAAACCTTAGAAGTTTCATCTCAATTTCTTTTGACCATTCTGCCTATATGGATCAATTAAAAAAGTCCAGGCAAATTTCAATTGATAGTTCAATGCTAGATTTAGATAATAAAATCGGGTTATTAAACTCAAAGAAAGCATCACTAGAATCAGCAAGATCACTAATGATTAAAAATTCAAACAACAAAATTATGGTGGATACTAGTTTACTGAATGACTATAGTATGCCAAGTGATTCATCTGAATTTACACCCAAAATAAAGTTAGATACAACGATCAATTACGAAGAAAATGTAAATAGCCGAGACATAAAAAAAATCGATAGCTTGATACAAATAGTTGATTACAGAATCAATGAAAATAAGAATAGAATTAACCAGCTAAATGAACTCAGTAAAAAGGAAATTTCGATTGACGATCATACTACTAGTTTAACCCGACACTTAAGTAAGCTAGAAAAGTTTAAAGTTGGAAATTTTTATGAATACAATACTAAACATTCGTTAAATGGGATAGAACTAATTGGGATCTCTTCTGAATACAACATAGGCAGATCAAACACAATTGGCTTAACCGCTGGAAAGACTAACAAGAATTTTTTCAATACCAATATCAAAAGAACCAACTTTTATAATCTTTCAATTTCTAACGACCATTATAAATTAGCAAACTATAAAATATCAGTCTCACTGGATCAAAAGGATAAAGTTGAGGAGAATAACTTAATTGATTATAATAAAATATTTTCTACTAGTATCGATGGTGTAGTTACTGAAAAAATTAGTTATCAAACTGAACTAAATTACCTGCATCAAGACAAAATCAACAATAATCTAAAATCCTTTCTAGCTTACTTAGCTGAAGTAAACCTTGAGTTAACTAATTTTTGGAAATTGTCTATTGGAAATGAGTTTATTGGATTGAATTACAAATCTAAAGGTGTCTTTTTTCTACAAAATGATTACAACGCCTACTTTATAAAAAATAACTTTAAACTATTCAAGAATAAATTATACGCTAAAACAAATTACACCCTAGAACAGAGACAAGTATCAATAGAAGAAGTGGAGAGTAAAAACAAGAATTTCTATTTTGAAGTGGGTACCAACTTCAATAGGTATCCAAACATTCAAATCATTTATTCCCCACTCAACTACGAATTAGCCCAATCCATTGATACAAATGTCTTTGACATTTCTATAAATAATAACATTCAAATTATAAGAGTAAGTTACTACAAGCGAATTAAAAAGACAACGATAAATACTGCTATCGTAAATACTACAGTCAATAATATAGCATTTGATAGTTATAATAGCAAAACTTCAGTTTCACAATCAAACTCACAAATGTTTATTAGTATCAATAGACCAAAAAACAACTTCAATTTCTCTATAGGATTTCATGATTATTATCGATCTCTTCAGTCCATTGGATTTAATATAGCTTCCAAGATTAGCGATAAAAGTCAAATACAAGGCTCATCAACTCTTTATAAGAGAGAAGAACTAATGACCTACTTGATTAACGCAAGTTATATTTACTCTCTAAACAAAACAATGAGTATAAATTCGGGCATTAATCTACTAGATCGAAATTTCGGTTTGGAGCTAGGTATTAGTTTTAGATACTAATAGAAAAATAATACCTAATCAAATTTTGCAATGTGACTCTTAGTGACGCAGGAATTTTAGGTTACTGACAATTGCAAACAATTTACTCCTTTAGTAAACCATTCTGTTTTCTTCACCTGGGCTCACTTCGGCTCTAATAAATCTACTATGAAAGAAAATCGCGCTATTCGCTCAGCATAAACCCTTCGACGAAATGCTCAGGGCATCGCTTCTCGCCCATCAGAGCAAAAAAAAAGACCCAATCTTTCGATTGAGTCTTTTTGTGGGCCCAGCTGGGCTCGAACCAGCGACCACCTGATTATGAGTCAGGTGCTCTAACCAACTGAGCTATGGGCCCGCAAAGAGAACAAAGTCTCTTTTTATATATTGTAATGCCCAATCACATTGGAACATTGAGGGCCAAAACTGATTACTCAATTTTGGGTGTGCAATATTACAAAAAAAATGATTGAATTATCCAACCCTTTCGCCTTTTTGTTTCTCACTATTTATCCTTCTACATGATAACAATCCTTAATTTTGGCTCCTCAATTTTTTTTAATGGGAAAAGTCAATCCATATGCGGCACTAAAGTTTAAAGAATTTCGAATCTTCGTCATTCTTCGCTTTGCTTTAGTTTTTGCTTGGGCCATGCAATTTATTGTCATTGAATGGGAGATATATAGTCTAACTAAAGATCCTCTTTCTCTGGGCCTAATTGGTTTAATGGAAGTCATCCCTGCTGTATCGCTATCGCTTTTCGCCGGACACTTTGTAGATCAATTAGAAAAAAGAAATCTATTTGCAGTTTGTATCACTGCCTTTTTGTGCATCAGTTTTGGATTATTTTTATTGACGTGGCCCGTAATTACAGAGCACCTCACCCACTCGTGGCACATTGGGCTCATCTATGGACTAGTATTTTGTGGAGGAATAACTCGAGCATTTTTTGGTCCAACCATCTTTTCCTTATTTTCTCAATTAATTCCAAGAGAATTTTATGAGAATGCCGCCACCTGGAGCAGCTCAGCTTGGCAAATGGGTTCCATGCTAGGTCCTGCATTGGGAGGTTTGTTTATCGTTTGGATTGGCGTTCATTGGAGTATGCTCATTATTGCTGGCTTTGCTCTTACTTCTTTAGTCCTTTTGTTTCAAATTAAACGCAAACCAATTCTAAACACGAAAAAAGGAGAACCAATTGTAAAGAGTCTCAAAGAAGGATTAAACTTTGTTTTTACCAATAAGTTGGTTTTAGGAACCATCTCTCTCGATATGTTTGCAGTACTTTTTGGAGGTGCTGTTGCCTTATTACCTGTGTTTGCTCAAGATATTTTAAAAGTTGGTTCCACTGGCTTTGGAATTTTGAGAGCAGCGCCTGCTGTAGGCTCCTTCCTAACCATGATGGTAGTAGCTTATTTTCCATTAAATAAAAACGCCGGCAAAAAATTATTGTGGGCTATCTTTGGTTTCGGCGTTTGCATCATCATATTTGGTTTATCTGAAATATTCTGGATTTCATTAGTAGCTCTCTTCTTTAGCGGAGTAACTGATGGAGTAAGCGTTGTCATCCGACAAACAATTTTACAATTGAAAACTCCAGATGCTATGCGAGGTAGAGTAGCCTCAGTTAATTCTATGTTTGTGGGTTCTTCTAACGAGCTAGGCGCGTTTGAAAGTGGGGTAACTGCTAAATTAATGGGTACGGTTACTGCAGTCGTTTTTGGTGGAATGATGACTTTAGGAATTGTTGGAGCTACCGCAATTTTATCCCCACCTCTGAGAAAATTAGACATCAAAAGAGACCTTATTGATTAGATTTAGCTTTAGCTTCACCTATTTTTAACACTCGATAAGCATCAACTATTTAATTTAGTTGGTTATTTTAGTGGATAAATAGCAACAGACGCATTGTCCCCAAACTATGCTCTTATGAGAAAAGACTTAATCGAAAAAGAAAGTATTTCTAAACTTCTTCACTTAACAAATTTAACTGCAGAAGTCGTTTCCTCATTAATAATGAAAATCTTGAGGTACGATGCTTTCAATCAATTGTATCAAGAAGCCTACTCCGACCAACCCATTGAATTCATCGACAAGGTCCTTGAAATTCTAAAAATAGATTTAAAATTCAATGAAGAAGCATTGGAGAAACTTCCTTTAGATACTTCTTTTATCACCATTAGCAATCACCCATACGGAGGAATTGACGGTATTATTTTATTAAAAATATTTAGAACCAAATTTCCGGACTACAAACTATTAGCCAACTTCTTATTGCAAAAAATTGATCCGCTCAAAGATTGTTTTATTGAAGTAAACCCGTTTGAAGAGCTAAAAGATGAAGTGAGCAACTTATCAGGTGTGCGAAAGGCGATAGCCCACAAAAACAACAATAATCCGATTGGGATTTTCCCAGCAGGCGAAGTATCGACTTATAAAAGTAGAAAGATCCAAGATAAAGCATGGGAAACAAATAGTCTTCGCTTTATTAAAAGCATGAAAATCCCTGTTGTTCCCGTTTATTTTAAAGGTTCTAATTCTAATCTATTTCATCTTTTAGGTGCGGTGGCTCCAAAAATCAGGACTGCCAAATTACCTAGCGAATTATTAAATAAAAAAAATAAGACCATTGAAGTTCGAATCGGCAACCCTATTTCGGTAAAAGAACAATCTAGCTTTGAGGACATCAACCAATATGGCCGTTTTTTAAGAACCAAAACCTATAGCCTTGGATCTTCTCTTCAAGTAAAACGATTTTTTAACTACAGCCTAAAAAGAACACAAAAGCAAGAAGAAATAATTCCAGCGATTCCGACTGAACTAATAGAAAAAGAACTTTCTAGGCTGTCTGAAAATCAACACCTATTCGACTCAAGCAATTTTGCAGTTTACTGCGCTGCAGCCAATTTTATACCCTCTACATTAAGAGAAATTGGTCGATTGAGAGAAATCACCTATCGAGAGGTTGGAGAAGGAACCAACAAAGAAATAGACACTGATGAGTTTGATTTATATTACAATCACTTGATCATATGGGATAAAGATGAAAAGAAAATTGTTGGAGGTTATCGGTTAGGGAGAGGCGCAGACATTATGACCCGCTACGGCCGTAAAGGATTTTACATTAATGAATTATTCCGATTTAGTAATAAGTTTAATCCGATTTTAAGACAATCTATCGATTTGGGACGATCTTTTATTACGTCAGAATACCAGAAAAAGCCACTCCCCCTCTTCTTGCTTTGGAAGGGTATCTTTTTCTTTTTACTACAAAATGAGGAATACCGCTACTTGACTGGTCCTGTAAGTATCAGCAATGAATTTTCTACTTTTTCCAAAAGCTTGATCATCTCTTTTCTAAAAAAATACTATTACGACGAAGAGATTGCAAGTTGGGTTAAACCCCGCAACGAATTTCGAATTAAAATTGATCCATCGGAAATTGAAAACGTGATGGAAATAACAGCAGATGACCTTCAAAAGTTGGACAAGTTCATAGAAGAAATAGAACCTCAACACCTTAAAATACCTGTACTTTTCAAAAAGTATTTAAAACAAAATGCCAGAGTGCTTTGCTTTAATGTAGACCCAAAATTTTCAGATGCCCTAGATGGATTGATGTTGTTGGATGTATTCCAAATACCAGAAGACACTATTCAAGGATTAATGAAAGAATTCAATGCATTAGAAAAGAAAGCTTCATTTGATGAGCGAAAAAACAGAGTATTAAAAGAAGAAAACTCTGATAATCAATAAGAGAACCAGAGTTTTCATATCCTTTATTTTCAAAGACAAATTCTTTTAGAATTTTGCTTTTACCCCTATAATGAAATTCCGGCCTGGAGCAGAAATTCCTGAACTATAGGGTCGGTATCGCTGATCGGTTATGTTTTCCAACCCTGCCGTTAAGTGCAGAGTCTCATTTACTCGATACATGGTTTTGAAATTCAACGTATACCATGCCGGTGAATACGGTTCTCCGTTGACATCCAACGCATAGAATTCCGTTTTGCCTAACTCTTCTTCGGGCATGTCTTTTGCCTTTCGTTCCGCATTGTAAACAGCATAGAACTGAAGATCTAAGTTTTTATAATGGTACGTCAATTTCGTATTTCCAAAAAGCGGTGCAGCATGTCTTGACGGACTTTTGTCTCCGTTGTCCAATTCTTCTTCTCCCTTTTGGTAATTGATTCTTGACGACAATCCGAACCCACTTCCAAAATCAAATTGAATTCCTGCCTGCACTCCGTAGACTGTAGATTGAGCCGCATTCTGAATCGCTTGAACTTGGCTCAAGTCTCCTTCATAAATCACACTATCCATTCCATTGAGTGTGAAATCTCGACGAACCATTGCATTGTCCAAAAGAGTGTAATATCCAGTTGCATCAATTTTTACAAAATCCAGAATGGTAGCAGCAAAACCAACATCTACACTATAAGCATACTCAGCTTGTAAGTTTTCATTAGGAACAACCACACTTCCTGCTTCAGAATCAAATAGTTTTCCCATATCATCAATATTCGGAGAACGAAAACCAGTAGCTGCATTTGCAGTCAATACCAAACGATCTGTAGGTCGAACAACTACACCAAAACTACCTGTGACGGCATCGTTATTCAAAGAAGTAGAGGTAAAAGGGTAAGGAAATAACGAAGTATCAAAATCCGCTTGAATTTGATAATTGCTATACCTCAATCCAACTTGAAGCATTATTTTATCTGTGGCCTGAAACTGATTATTGACATAAGCGGCATAGCTTCCCCAATTAGATTTAGGATATCTAGGGGCACCTTCAGCAGAACTTCCTGTAATAATATCCTCATCAATGCCTTTAGAAGTTACATCATTATAAACCCCTTCTATTCCGTAAAAGAAATCATTTCTGGCACTTAACTTTTTATTGAAATCCATATTGAATGAATACGCTTCCACTTCCTCCATTCGAGTTTCCCGAATGGCATCATTAAAATCCCTACTAATTCTGCTTTCTTCAAAAGATTGTTGAGCTAGTCGAATGGTAAACTCATCATATACAGTTGTTTTATTTTGATGCATAATGTTCAAGTTATTCATCATCCACTTTTGTGGCCCATACGCCCATTCTCCATATTGTGGCAAACCATTTTTAGTCCGCTGATGCCTGTCATAACGACTATAGTCTGATGTTTCAGAATAATGAAAACCATATTGAAAATCCCATTTTTCATTCGGTTTAAACCGGATTTTCTGCATCATGTTAATTTGATCGTAACCAGATGGATTCTGAATTTTTGGGTCTTCGTTGGCGACAACAACATCCATACTATCCTGACGAATTACATAATTGGGGCGCAAATAATCATCCGGTCCATTACTCCCCATTTTTAAGTCGCCATATTTATTTGCAGTGATGCTTGTCAATACCGACCATTTTTTCCAACCTACGTTGACATTAAAATGACCAGTATTTTCTTGGTTGGCACTTGAATATCTGCCAGCAGCGACACCACTCACTAAAGGTTCATCATCCAAAGACAATTGAGGTGTTAAAGTCTGAAAACTCATTACCCCACCAATAGCATCACTTCCGTAAATATTAGACCCGGGCCCAAAGAGAACCTCTGTTTTCTCAATGGCGAATGGATCCAAAGAAATCACATTTTGTAGGTTTCCACTTCTAAAAATGGCATTATTCATTCGAACTCCATCAACAGTATACAGCAAACGATTTGTAGAAAAACCTCGAATCATTGGGCTTCCGCCACCTTGCTGACTTTTCTGTATGTATACTTCACCAGAAACATTTAAAAGATCTGCTGCAGTTTGTGGATTTTGCAAACTCACTTCTTTGGAAGAAATCACACTAATCCTCTCAGGAACAGCAGCCGTTACCTGCTTAGATCGACTAGCTGATATCACCACCTGATCCAGATTCATCGCCGAAACCTTTAGTGGAATCAAAAACGATTGTTGTTTTAATTCTTCATATGATTTTACAATTATTTCATAGCCAATCATCCTGATTTGAATCTGTTCAGACCCTTTAAAATCGGAAATATCAGCTTGGCCTCTGGTGTTTGTTGTTGTAAATGAACTCGGAGTTTCGCTTATGATTGCAGCAGCCTCTAAAGGTTCATTATTTTGAGCATCGACTATTGTCAATACCTGCGAAGAGCTAACATGACATAGCAATACCATGCAACTCCATAAAATAATTTTTCTCATTATTCAATTTTATAGTTTTAATTAACAATTGGTTAAAATTCAATTCAACCCTATTTATAATCTAAAAACTATACTAGCTCCGGAGGTGGAGTGATGTTTGAAAGGTAAATTAGAGAGGCACTTAAATCAACAGTCACCCATTTAATAACAGTTGTACTCAATAGCAATAATTGCTTCTCCATAGCATGCCAATACTGCTTACTAAAAAAGGAACTGATGGTCTCTTTAGTGTCTTTCTTAGTGGGATTCTCTGCTATAAATTCTCTTGTATGCCGGTCTAATCCAATAGAAAGTGCTGTTTCCTTGGTATCCTTATAGCAATAGAAGTAAAAGTCGCCCTCTTTTTCTACACTTCGTACGATGTCGTAATACACTCCATTTAAAACAAATTCCTTGCTATGTTCCCATTCTATATTCGATGGAGGAGTTTCCACCCATTCTTTGGGCATCTTGATTAATTCTAAGTCCTCGTTAGACATACCAGCACGAATCATTCGCTTCACTTCCTTTTTCACGCGGTACTCCCAAAATTGATATACGGGCATATACCCGATACATTGGTATAGGAATAAAACAAGAAAGAAAATTCCAAAAACCTTTTTCAAATGGAGAGTGAATTAATTAATGCGTCAAAAATAAGGCATTTTTAAGGCAAAAACGTTGATTTCATTGATAAATACCGTTTATCTCTAAATCAAGTAAAACAATCAATTAATAATTAACTTTGTATCAAATTAGCAATTAAGATGAGAGAACAGTCAAATAGAGGCGAAGGCAAAAAAGACGGGAAAGGTAAATTTGAAAAAAAGCGAGGCGGAGGAAAATCGACTCGTTCTAAGTCGGGTGATGCGAAAAAATCAGATCGAACATTTTCACCAAGAAGCGAAAAGAAACCTTTCGTTAAAGGAAAATTTGAAGGAAAGAAACCTTCTTCAAAGTCAGAATTCGAAGAGTCATTCGATGGAGAAAAATCAACGAAATCTTTTACCAATAAGCCAGAGAAAAAAACTGGGAAATTTGCTGCTAAAAAAGGAGATCAGAAATTTCAGGACAGGGGAAAATTCAATAAAGAAGGTGGTTACAAAAAATCAAGTCCTAATCGTCCCAGAACGGAAGCAGAAGGAATTAGAATCAACCGCTATTTATCGAATGCAGGTGTTGCTACTAGAAGAGATGCTGATGATTTAATTCTGGCAGGAACAGTGACCATTAATGGTAAAGTAGTTACCCAATTGGGAGTAAAAGTAATGCCTGGTGATGAAGTCTCTTTCGAAGGAACTAAGCTTAAGAAAGACACCAAACGCTATATTTTACTCAACAAACCTAAAGATTTTGTCGCTGCTACATTTGACCCAAAAGGCAGAAAAACAGTTATGAATTTAATTGCAAAGGCCTGTAAAGAGCCTGTTGCTCCTGTTGGCAAAATGGAACGAATGGCTACAGGAGTTTTATTACTAACCAACGACAGTGACTTATCTCGGAAACTATCTAACCCTAACCATGCAGTAAAGAGAATTTTCCATATTGGCTTGGATAAAAAGGTATCATCAGACCACCTTCAGTTATTAGAAACTGGTGTTCAATTGGAAGAAGGGGTTGTGAAATTTGATGAAGTTTCACTAGTTGGTCAGGACAAAAAAGAGGTAGGATTAGAATTAAATTTGGGTAAAAATAGTGCTGTCAAAAGAGCTTTTGAAAGTTTAGGGTATGAAGTGAGTAAAATTGACTGTGTTTACTTTGCAGGATTAACAAAGAAAGATTTACCAAGAGGTAATTGGAAACATTTAGATCAAGAAGAATTGAGTCTTTTAATGCGATTACCTTCCGGAAAAAATAAAACAACATCAAAACCAGATTTTCGTTAAAGCTTTCATGCAAAGGCTAAAGAAATTTTTCTTCCGTTTTACAATTATTTTCTTAGTGCTTCTAGGAAGTGTAATTGGATTGGCCTTTTTCTTTGAGGACGACGTAAAGCAATTCGCTGTAAAAACCATCAATACTTATATCAAGTCTGAGGTAAAAGTGGGCGAAATAGAATTTAGTTTCATCAAGAAATTTCCTTCCGCCTCATTGGAGTTTAAAAATGTTTTGGCATACGGAACTACTGAATCCACAAATACCGATACTTTATTTCAATTCGGATCCATTTTTATGGAATTCAACATTTGGAGTATTCTCAACAAAAACTACACGGTTAACAAGCTGAGTTTCGAAGAAGGTGCCGTGAATCTTTTAATCGATGAAGATGGAAAAGAAAATTTTATCATTTGGAAAGAATCTGAAGAAACTACAGATGTGCAGACTGACCTGAAACTATCATTAAGTTCGGTACATTTTGAAAATGTTGCTTTTCAATTCGAGAATCAAATCAAACAATTATTCTTCTCCAATTATTTCCATCAGTTAGAATTAAATGGAGCTTTTACGAGCAACAACTACGATTTAGATTTTGACACCAGATTTCAATTAATCAACTATCAGCAAGGAAGCACAACCTATGTTGAAAATCGAACTGTTGAACTTAGTGCTGTTTTTAAAATTGATAGAACTACTAATGTTTATACCATCAAAAATGCACAACTGACTTATGATAGGCTGCCTTTTAAAATTGATGGAAGCATCAAAAACCTAGAATCTGGAATGGATTTAGACCTTTCTATTGCTAGTGATAATGTCAGTATTCCTGCTATAATTCAGTTATTACCAGATGAACAAAAAAACACTTTAACGGCTTATCAAATCGATGGAAATGCATTGTTCAATGGGATTATAAAGGGTCTAGTGACGGATAGTCAATCTCCTTCCATCAATTTCAACTTTCAAGTAGAAAAAGCTTCGTTTATTCATCAAGAATCTGATGTGGCACTGCACAACATCTCACTGAACGGTAGCTATGACAACGGAAGCGAGAACGCACTTCGAACAAGCAAGCTGGCGTTAGAAAACATCAATGCCAAATTTGGTAAAGGAAGTATAAATGGAGGTCTTACCTTGACAGATTTTAACGACCCCAGCTATATTTTCAACGGAAATTTGACCTTATTTCTAGAAGAATTAATTCCATTTATGAACGTCACTGCACTCACCGATGTGAAAGGACAGCTCGATATTCATTTGCAGACAAAAGGTCGGATAGCTAAACTTAAAGAATTTACATTAGACGATTGGAAAAAAGCACAAACTAAAGGTGAAGTAGTATTGACCAACGTTAATTTCAAACTGAAAGACAAACCTCAGGAATATAAAAATATATCAGGTAATCTAGAATTAAGAAATAACGACATAAGAGCAAGTAACTTCAAAGGCCAAATAAGTAGAAGTGATTTTAACTTTAATGGAACGCTTAACAATTTAATTGGATTTTTATTTTCAGAGGAGCAATCACTTAAGATGGATGCTAGTCTCAGGTCCAAACGCATCTTCTTAGATGAGTTACTTCTTAGTGATAAAAGTACTCCAACTGATTCCGCTTATCAATTGGCTTTTTCAGAGCGAATAAGTTTCTATTTGGATTGTAAAATAGATAGCTTATCATTCAGCAAGTTTAGTTTTTCTTCTGCACAGGCATTTGTTAGTCTACAAAGCAAAGTATTAAAGGCTAGTGGTGTTTCTTTTAAAACAATGCAAGGAGAAGCAACAGGAAACTTGGTTGTGAATACAGCCACTAAAGGCAAAGTAGTCATGACCTCAGAGGCGCAATTGAAACACATATCCATCACTGACCTATTCAATGATTTCGGAAATTTTGGACAACAAACCATAACTGCTCAAAACTTAAAAGGTATCGCTGATTGCGATATTGAATTCTACTCAGAATGGACTCCACAGTTGATTTTGGATAAAAAATCATTAGAAGTACATGCTGATTTAAAAATTGAGAAAGGAGAACTTATAAACTTTGCGTCATTAGAAGCTTTATCAGATTACATTTCATTGAGCGATTTGAAGCACATCAAGTTTGCTACCTTAAGCAATCAAATCATTATTAAAGACGAACGGATTTTCATTCCTTCCTTCGACATTAATTCTTCTGCACTGAATTTAAAATTAGAAGGAAGCCACTCGTTTGAAAATGACATCAATTACAAATTCCAGCTTTTACTCAATGATATTTTAGGAAACAAAGCTAAAGCAGCTCGTAAAAAGCAATCAGAATTTGGGCAAATCGAAGACGATGGATTAGGTAAAACTCGATTATTCATTAAAATGACCGGCAACTTAAGTGACCCCAAAATTAGCTACGATACAGATGCCCTCAGAAGTTATTGGAAAGAGGGCTTACAGAATGAAAAAAAGGTGGTAAAGTCGATGTTGAAAGAAGAATTCGGTTTGTTTAAAAAAGATACTACACTAAAAAGCATTCCAGATCGATCGACGAAAAAACAAACATTTGAGATGGAATGGGATGAAGAAGAAAACCAATCACGACCTAAAGACGTAAAAGAGACAGAAACGGAGAAGAAAAAAAGTAAAAAGTCGGGATTTGGAAAATTTATTGATAAAATTGCACAACCCAACGAAAATGAATTTGAAGAATAAAGGTTCAAATTTAGAGTAACAGCAACTAATGCGAAGGATTATTCGTCATTATTATAGATTTAAAGCGGAGGAAGTTTGAACATATATTCAAAAAAGCAGCGGTGGAAATTTGGTCTAGCAATTGTTGCAGCTCTCATTATTTTAGTGTCTTTATGGTACACCAATGTGCTAGTGAATAAAATAGCTGCGGAAGAAAAGTTAAAAGTAAAATCCTGGGCAGAAGCTATTGTAAAAAAAGCAGAATTGGTAAATTATACCAACACTCTTTTTAATACCATCTCTGAAGAAGAACGAAAACGAGTTGAAATTTGGGCAGAAGCAAACAGAAGAGTAGTCACCTCTGGAGTACATGATGATTTAAGTTTCTACACCCAGATTTTATTTTCCAATACAACTATTCCCATAATTCTCACCGATAAGAAAGGAAAAATTGTTTCTCATCGAAACTTTCCAGAATCCATCAGTAAAGACACTGCTCTCTTAAGAGCTGAATTAAAAAGACTCCAAGAGCAGAATACTCCAATAGAAATTGCTTATTACAAAACGGAGAAGAATTTTCTCTATTACAAAGAGTCAAATATCTTTTCTGAGCTTCGAAAGGTGCTTCAAAATCAAATAGAGGCGCTGAATAACGACATTATTATAAATTCAGCTTCTGTACCTGTTATTTACACCGATAGCTCTCACTCTGACGTCATTGCTTTTGGAAACATCGATACCAATAAAACAAAGGATACGGCCTATATCGCTCAACAAATTTTTGAAATGGAGGCTCAAAATAAGCCCATCCAAATTGACATTGGCAATGGAGACATCAATTACATTTATTATGCAGACTCTCCCCTTTTAAAACAATTGAAGATTTATCCTTTCATCCAATTCGGAATAATCGCTTTGTTTCTAATCATAGCCTATTATTTGTTTAGCACGGCAAGAAATGTAGAGCAAAACCAAGTTTGGGTAGGAATGGCAAAAGAGACTGCTCACCAATTAGGAACACCACTTTCTTCACTTTTAGCTTGGCTAGAAGTGTTGAAAATGAAAAATGTTGATGCTAAAACCATTGAAGAAATGGGGAATGATGTGCAACGTTTGGAAACCATTACCGAGCGATTTTCTAAAATTGGCTCTGTTCCATCTCTTCAACAAGAAGACATCAATAAGGTGATCCAACATTCTCTCGATTACTTCAGAGCTCGCATTTCACAGAAAGTACAATTTACTTATCAAACTTCAGATGCTGATGAAGTGATAGCAAGTGTAAATATTCCTTTATTTGAATGGGTATTGGAAAATATCATTAAAAATGCAGTAGATGCAATGGAAGGTGATGGAAAAATTGATATTCAAGTTATTGATCAAACCCAATATGTGTATATCGACATTACTGACAATGGGAAAGGAATGCCAAAAAGCAAAAAGAAAACCATTTTTGAACCAGGATTTACTACTAAGAAACGAGGGTGGGGATTAGGGCTTTCATTGACAAAGCGAATAGTAGAAAACTACCATGCTGGTAAAATATTTGTCAAATCCACTGAAATAGATAAAGGAACTACTTTTAGAATAGTACTCAACAAACTCACCGACCAAAATGGCAGGAATCTACATTCACGTTCCTTTTTGTAAACAAGCTTGTCATTATTGCGACTTTCACTTTTCTACCTCCCTCAAGAATAAAAAACCCTTGATTGATGGAATTTTAAAAGAATTAGAACTGAGAAAAGCGTATTTACACTCGAAAAAAATTGATACGATCTACTTTGGAGGAGGAACTCCATCCCTATTGGATACGGAAGAAATTCAGCAAATATTAGCGCAAATAAACACACTCTTTAAGGTAGCAACTGACGCTGAGATTACTTTAGAAGCCAACCCTGACGATTTAACAATCCCTAAAATAAAGAGCCTAAAGGCAGCTGGAATTAATCGATTGAGCATAGGTATTCAATCTTTTTATGACGAAGACCTCAGCGACATGAATCGGGCTCACAATGCTAACGAAGCAAAAGTGGTGGTTCAAAACTGCTTGAATCAAGGATTCGAGCACCTCAGCATCGATTTGATTTACGGTGGCACAACCCTTTCGGATGAGAATTGGATTCAGAATTTAAGAACTGCATTTAACTCAGGCATCAATCATTTATCTGCTTATTCCTTAACAGTAGAACCCAAAACCGCTTTAAGCAGCTTTATAGCAAAAGGGAAAAAAGCGCCTTTGGAAGATGAAAAATCGATCCGTCATTTTGAGATCTTGAAGTCCATGGCGAAAGAACATGGTTTTGAGCATTATGAAATTTCCAATTTAGCCAAACCAGGGCACTATTCTACCCACAACACCAACTACTGGAAAGGGAAGCCGTATTTAGGCGTTGGACCTTCTGCTCACTCTTTTGATGGCAATAGCCGACAATGGAATGTTCGAAATAACAGCCAATACATTAATAAAATAGCCAAAGGTGATGGTTACTTTGAACAAGAGAATCTTTCCAAGTCAGACCAATACAACGAATACATTATGACTGCTCTTCGCACCACTTGGGGCGTTGATTTTAATATAATTCAAGAACGATTTGGAGCTGAATTATTGTCCTACCTCGAAGAACAAATTCAACAGATTTCTAATAATCTAATCGAAGAAACAGCAATTGGCTTTAAGCTTTCTACAGCAGGCATGAATGTGGCGGATACAGTTATTTCGGAGTGCTTTTGGGTTAAGAATTAACTATACTTTTTAAAATTCATGGTTCCCGCGCGATTGTATCGCGTGAATAGATACTACTAAAAAATGCCACAAAAGCTTTTATTACAAAACAAAATTCATTTTTCTACCCCGTTTCCCCGCTATCTAAAATCAATTTTATAACTTTATACCGATGGCGAAAAAAAATGTCGTATACTTAGCTTCTTCTCAAGCCAATATAGTGCATTTCAAAAGCGATCAACACAAAATCAAGCTGAAATACTCAGCATAAACTTAAGTATACTCGTTTGTTAAAAGCTCGGCATTTACCAATTCTACGTTTTAAAAACATCATGAATGGAAGTGTGTGTGTCATTTTAAAACTTAATTGGTAATAAGAGGATGTTAGCAGAAATCACACACAAAGGGAAATCCTTTTCTGTCAATCTTGGAGAGCCAATTGACATTTCCATGCCGCTCAAGGCCTCAAAAGACGCTGCATCTGCTTGGTATGTAGACCCATTAATTATAGAACCAGTACAAACAGAACAATTTACAGGAAGTGTAGCTTTAGGCGGCTCTGTGAATTTTAACAATATATTTTTTAATCCACATGGACACGGCACCCACACCGAATGTGTTGGTCATATCAGCAAAGAATTTTATAGTGTTAACGATGCATTAAAAACGTTCTTTTTTACAGCCGAATTGATTAGTGTAAAGCCTGAAAAATGGCCAAATGGAGACGAAGTGATTACGAGAAGTCAGGTTGAAACAGCATTGGAAGGAAAATCTGCGGAAGCGATTATCATACGAACTTTACCCAACTTATTAGAAAAAAGACATAGAAACTACAGTTCCACTAATCCACCATATTTAGCAGCGGAAGCCATGGAGTTTTTGGTGAATAAAGGATTTGAGCATTTGTTAATTGACTTACCGTCGGTAGATCGAGAAATGGACGAAGGAGTATTGGCTTCTCATCATTTATTCTGGAACTATCCATCTGCACCAAATACGCAGAAAACGATTACTGAATTCGTATTCGTCTCAGATGAAGTTCGAGATGGACGATATTTATTAAACTTGCAAATAGCTCCTTTTGAGAATGATGCGAGCCCGAGCAAACCAATATTATATGAAATAAAATAAAGCTTGCAAATTGGATTAAAAATCTATTTTTGCCAACTTTTTACAATTAAATATACATTAGAAATTAAATTAAAATGAGCGCATTAGGAAGACACATCTTGGTTGAATTTTTTGGTTGTAATCCAGAAATCATGAACCAGGTTTCTACTATTGAAAATGGTATGGTTACGGCTGCTGAAACAGCCGGTGCAACTGTAATTAATTCAACTTTTCACCACTTTTCACCTTATGGTGTGAGCGGTGTGGTAGTAATCCAAGAAAGTCACTTGGCGATACATACCTGGCCTGAGTACCAGTATGCTGCAGTAGATTTATTTACTTGTGGTGACGAGGTAAACCCATGGAAATCGTTTGACTACTTGAAGAAAGCTTTCGAAGCTACTTCATACTCTGCATTAGAAATGCGAAGAGGTTCTGTAGATCAGTTAGAGCGTATTGATTTCGACTTGTCGACCATGAGAAGCGAAGCAAAAGAGCGCCAGAACCCAGGAAAATATACGAGAAATGTATGGTTTACCGATAAGGATGATAACCAAGCATTGTCTATCCGATACACCGGAGAAGTGTTGTTCGATAAGCAATCAGATTTCCAAAAAGTAAAAGTGTTAGACACTTATGCTTACGGAAAAATGTTGACCATTGACAACATGATTATGTGTACTGAAAAGGATGAAACACATTACCACGAAATGATCTCTCACCCTGCAATGTTGACGCACGGAAATGCAAAAAACATCTTAGTTATTGGTGGTGGTGATGGTGGTACTGTTCGTGAATTGTTAAAGCACAGTTCAGTAGAAAAAGTAACCATGGTAGAAATTGACGAAGCAGTTGTTGAAGCGTCTAAATTGCATTTACCACAATTATCTTCTGCTTTCGGTCATGAAAAATTAGATTTAATCATCGGGGACGGAATCAAATTCGTAGAAGATGCTGCGGCTGGTTCTTATGATATCATTATTGTTGACGGTTCTGATCCTGTTGGTCCTGCTGAAGGTTTATTCACGAATAAATTCTACCAAGACTGTAACAAAGCATTGAACGACAACGGTATTTTAGTTGCACAAGGTGAATCCCCAATGTTCAACGAGCAAGTATTTGTTGAATTGAACCATGCATTGAAAGGTGTTTTTGGAAAAGAAGCTGTTCACTGCTTTACTTTTAGTATTCCAACATACCCTACAGGTATCTGGAGCTTCCAAATGGCTACAAAAGGTGGTGCACATCCGACTAAAAACTTTGATGCAGATAAATCTGCTGCATTTGCAGAAAGTAACAACTTGAATTACTACAACGAAGGAATTCATACTGCTGCATTTGCTTTACCAACCTTTATCAAGAAAAAATTAAACGCATAAATTGATGAATTGGGAAGAAAAATACGGGGACTTTAATCCAAATAGTGTTGCTGTTGAGAATGGAAACATTTTCGGTTTTCCCTATTCATTAGAAGATGCAAAAGTGGTGATTATCCCAATTCCTTGGGATGTCACCACTTCTTATAGCCCTGGCACTGCCAAAGGGCCAAAAGCCATTTTAGATGCTTCTTTACAATTGGATTTTTACGACCCATACCTAAAGGATGCATGGAAATATGGCATTGCAATGGAATCCATCTCTGACGTTATTGCCAAAAAAAGCACCCTACTCCGTAAAGATGCTGAACGTTACATTACATTTTTAGAAGAAGGAAATCAACTTTCCGATTCTGAAGAAATGCAAACTGTTTTAACTAAAATCAACGCAGCTTCCGCTGAATTGAATGCTTGGGTAAAAGAGCGAACAACACATTGGATGAACCAAGGGAAATTAGTTGGTTTATTGGGTGGCGATCACAGTACACCTTATGGTTATTTGCAAGCCTTGGCGGAAAAGCATGAGTTTGGTATTCTACAAGTAGATGCCCACGCTGATTTGCGAAAAGCATACGAGGGTTTTGAATATTCGCATGCTTCTATTTTCTACAATGCATTGAAGATTGAGAGTGTCAAGAAATTAGTTCAAGTCGGAATTAGAGACATTTGCCCAGAGGAAGTTGAGCTAATTGAAGCAAACCCCAACCGAATTAAAACTTTCTTTGATTGGGACTTAAAATCGGCACATTATGCTGGCAAAACTTGGGAAGACGAATGCAGAGAAATCATCATGAATCTACCACAGAAAGTGTACATCAGTTTCGATATCGATGGATTAGACCCTACACTTTGCCCAAATACAGGAACTCCGGTAGCGGGTGGTTTTCAATTTCAAGAAGTGTTCCATTTGATTAATCTATTGGCTGAATCTAACAAGGAAATTATTGGTTTTGATTTGTGTGAAGTTAGCCCAGCTAAAGACCACGATTGGAATGAAAATGTGGGCGCTAGGGTGTTGTTCAAGTTATGTAATTTGACATATAAGTCTAATTGTTAATTATTAATGGTTAGTTATCGATGGTTAATTAATAACTAACCGCAAAGAGCACTAAGCTTTTCCCAAAGGACACAAAGCAGAACACGAAGTTATTTACCAGATTTTTTATTGAATTTTGGACGATTAATTTATTGACAAATTCATTTATTAATCGATTCAATTATTCTAGGTAAAATGAAAGCCAAACTAGCTCAATACAAAAACATACTTCTGCTGCACTTGATTGTGCTCATCTTTGGTTTTACTGCAATTTTAGGAAAGCTAATTACAATAGAGTCTGACTTATTGGTGTGGTTTAGAATGGGGATAGCTACCATTATTCTGGCTGCTTATATTGCTTTTAATAAAAGTACCCTTCGCATGAAAAAAGGTGGGGTTTGGAAAACTGTATTAACTGGTTTTGTCATTGCAGCACACTGGATTTTCTTTTTTGAGGCCATCAACCAATCGAATGTATCGATAACGTTAGCAGCTATTTCTTCTACTTCTTTATTTACTTCTCTACTGGAGCCCATTGTGTTCAAACGTAAATTATTGTGGTATGAAGTTATTCTAGGCGGCGCAGCCATCGTTGGACTATATTTCATTTTTAAGTTTGAACTGGACAATAAATTGGGACTAATTTTAGGATTAATTTCGGCTGCTTTAGCTGCTACTTTCACCGTAATTAATGGCACATTAATTAAGCAATACGATTCACAAAAAATTTCATTGTATGAATTGGGTGGTGGTTTTTTAGCCGTTACTGCTTACCTTCTTTTCTTCAAAGGATTTCCACCCATGAGTGACTTCATGTTAAGTCCCTCCGATTGGTTTTACATTTTAATTCTAGCAGTGGTTTGTACCGCTTTTGCATTTGTGGTTAGTGTAGAAGTGATGAAAGAATTGACTCCGTTTACAGTTAGTTTAACAATTAATTTAGAACCAGTTTATGGTATAATTCTAGCCATCTTTATCTTCGGAGCAGATGAACAAATGTCTCCAGGGTTTTATGCTGGAGCAATCATTATTCTATCTACATTATTTGCGAATGTGTTGATTAAAAAACGATTGAAGAGGAAGAATACCACTCCTCCTACTTTGATTGATTAACCGATTTTATTGCTGTGACTTATGCAATTGTTTATGCCAAGTCTATTATTCTTTAATAAAGATAGAACTCATCATAGTATCTCCAAATAAAACTTGGAGGTAATATATACCCCGTTGTAACGCCTCTATATTTATTGTTTTTGTATTTGCTTCCAACACCTTTTGTCCTGAGGAGTTGTAAATTTGGATAACCTTAAAGTTATGATCCGTCTCAATTTTTACTTGTTCCCTTGCAGGGTTAGGGTAGATTTTGTAAGTTGGTGTTATTCTGCTTTTATTAATTCCAACAAGCTGACAGTCCAATGAGTCTCCGTTAAAACTCCATCCATCTGCAATAAGAAGAGCACGTGCACTGTCACTTGTACAGTATTTTAATCCTCTACCTCCAAATGAAAGATTTGATGGATGAGGTTTAGCCTCCCAAACTTTAAGGATTTTATCGTAATTAATTCTAGAAAGTGCACTATTGTCAAACATCTGGTATAGATTAGAAGTGTTCTGAATATTCCAATTACTGAGATCTTGATCGAATATTGAATTTGAATAAAACATTTGAGCAATCGTGGTAGCATTGGAAATATCCCACCGGCTAATATCTTGATTGAAACTGTTTGCTCCATCAAACATATTGTTCATTTCTGATGCAGAAGTCACGTCCCATCCACTAATGTCCTTATTAAATGAAATGGCGTCATAAAACATAAATTCCATAATACTAACAGAAGAAACAATCCAATAACTTAAATCTTGATTGAAGGATCTTGCACCAGCAAACATCCCTCCCATATTTGTTACATTCGAAACATTCCAATTAGAAACATTTCCATTAAAGTTATTAGCTGCCTCAAATAAATAAGACATATCTGTTATTGTTGAAACATTCCACGTACTTAAATCACCATTAAAGGAAGTAGCACCACTAAACATTGAACCAAGAGAGGTGATGTTGGTTAAGTCGGGCGCATCAGTAGCAGAACAAATTACATTTTGACAATCCATAAAAGCTTGATAAAGTGACTGCCAAGAATTTGTTCCCCATTGATCAATTGATACTATTTTGTTCTGATCGCGCGGAGTAACATTAGGCATAAATCGATAAGGTACGAAATATATAGCAGGAAATATCCCTCTGATTCTAATGGTATACGTCCCAGGGCTCGGGTATTGAATCAATAGGTTATCACTAACATTCAGCGTATCAAAAACACCATCATTGTTCCAATCGACATCAAAATTATAAGTAAATGAAGAATCAATTTCAAGGTAAATCGCACTGTCATTTGATAATCCCGGGTTATCCGTTTTCCAAGTCGTCACAAAATGAGTTGAATCTTTTTGTCCAAAACAAATTGAGTGTATTGTCAGAGAAAAAATTAATAATATTAAAAAGTTTTTACATTTCATCTCTAGTAAAAATTTAGTTTAGCTTATTCAGCATAGACAACTTTAACATATAATGTGTCCACTCTATTTGTAAATAAAATCATTAAAAATAGCTCAGAAAGGAAAATACAACTTCTTCCCTTTAGATTACTTAGGAAATACACAATTTTAAGAAAATAGTATCTTCGTTGCCTCTTTGGTACAACTCTTGTAAAATTGCTCGAAACTAACACGATAACAACATGAAAAAAATACTTTTAATAGTAGTTGCTACACTTATTTATACCATCAACTATGCACAATCCAACTTGATTGTATTTACAGAAGATGGTGAAGCTTTTAAAATGACAGTTGATGGCTCATTGGCTCAAAATCTTAACGAATCTAAGGCGGTGTATGATGGCATAAAAGCAGATTTCGTCCAAGTAAAAATTACTTTCCAAGAAACCGTCCTTGGAGAAATCAAAAAAGGGTTTATGATAGAGCCCAATAAAGAAATAACTGCCATAGTGAAAAAAAATAAAAAGGGCGCATATGTCATTCGGCCTATGAGCATCGTAGATATTGAAAAAGCCCCTGAAAGAAACTATATTCCAGCACCAGTCGTTGAAGACATTTCAGCTCCTAAAAAACAAGATATCGTTTTAAATACTGGAGAAATTACAACGACAACGACCACCATAGAATCGCAAAAAATCAGTTCAGAAACGGGCACAACGAACAGTGGTGAGAGCCTAAATATGAATGTAAATATCAACTTGAATAATATAGGTGTAGGAGTTACGCAGAGTGTCTCTGGCACTACCACTACTTCTACTACAACGACCACCACAACTACAAATGCTATAAATCCAACTTATACTGCAACTGAAGAAATGGAAGAAGAGTTTGAAGTAGTTTGTGCTCCAATGTCGACGAATGATTTTGCAAGTGCGAAGAAGTCGATTGGCAGCAAATCATTTGCAGAAGATAAAATGACTTTAGCGAAACAGGTGTTGCGCGCCAATTGTGTTTCTACCGACCAGGTGGTTGAAATTATGAACCTTTTTAATTTTGAAGATAATAAAGTAGAATTTGCTAAAGCTGCTTTTGATAAGACCACAGACAAAGGAAATTACTATAAAGTAAACGATGCCTTTACCTATTCTAGTTCAATCAAGGAATTGAATGAGTTTTTGGAAGGAAAATAGAATTGATCTCAGCATTTAAACCAAAAAAAGCAGCTACCTCACGGTAGCTGCTTTTCTATTTATTAAAATCTCGTAATTATTCTTCGTCGTTCTTATTCAATATCGGATTCCAACCTTGAGCCAAAATCGGTTGAGCTGTTCCGCCTTTCGTAATTAACATCCTTCCAGTGTTCGTTTCTGTGATGTGTCCGATTACAGAAATCCCTTCAATTCCTCTGATTTTTTCGTGATCTTCGATTGGAACAGTGAAGATCAATTCATAATCTTCGCCACCATTCATAGCGCAAACCGTAGGGTCCAAATTAAAGTCTTCAGCAGTGGTTACTGTCATTGGGTCTATTGGCAACTTCTCTTCGTACAGTGCACAACCCACTTCTGAACTTTCACAGATGTGCAATATCTCAGATGACAAGCCATCTGAAATATCCATCATAGCAGTTGGTTGAATACCTAACTCCGCTAACTTCGTAATAATATCGTGACGTGCTTCTGGTTTAAGTTGACGTTCTAAGATATAATCTTTTCCTCCTAAGTCAGGCTGAATTTGAGAATTTTCTTCAAAAATTCTTTTCTCACGCTCCAATAACTGCAAGCCCATATAAGCTCCACCCAAGTCACCAGAAACACATATCAAATCATTCTCTTTAGCACCATTTCTCTTAACAGCTTTTCCATCGGCTACTTCACCAATTGCAGTTACACTAATCACTAATCCTGAGTTGGAAGAAGTAGTATCTCCTCCTACTAAGTCAACTGCATAGAAGTCGCAAGCCAACAACACACCTTCGTAAAACTCTTCCAATGCTTCTACACTCATGCGATTGGAAACAGCCAAAGAAACAGTAATCTGCTTTGGAAATCCATTCATGGCATAAATATCAGATAGATTAACAACCACCGCTTTATAACCTAAATGCTTTAAAGGAGTGTACAACAAATCAAAGTGTACGCCTTCCACCAACATATCCGTACTCACTAATGTCTGATGATCTGCAGTTGGTTGTATAATAGCAGCATCATCACCCACTCCATAAACGGTAGATGGTTGCTGTAACTTAATATTCTGTGTTAAATGTTTAATTAAACCAAACTCTCCCAATTCTCCTAATTGGGTTGGCTCATTATTTTTGTCTTCAAATTCCATGGGGCAAAGTTAGTAATACCGAAATAACTATGTCCTATTTGGAAAAATTATTGCTTTTGGAAACTATAATCTCGGCAACGCTCAAACCTTCAACGTTGAGTAGGATACTGATTAATACACTTTGGAGGTTTTCCATTCTATAATTCTATCAAAGACTACTAAAGCCTTTAGCATCCAAAGCTTTTGTGAAGTACTCTTCATAAAAAAATGTCGAAGGAATCAGAGAAATTTTTTTTGTAACTAAAAATTCCGCCTTCAAACAAAATGTTCCAAAACCAAAAGCGAAGACCATTATTCACTATAAAAATCTACTCAGTCGGACATACCCTCTTCGTGGTATATTTTAACGGCTATTTAGATTAAATCTAAATAAAGATAGCTAACTTTGCAGCAAATATTAAGGCAATGATAAAAGTAAACGATAACGCAAAAGAGAAAATAACTGCTTTGCTCGCCGAAAGTGGTAAGCCAGAGGGTAGTTTTGTACGCGTAGGAGTTAAGGGCGGTGGATGCTCAGGCCTAATGTACAATCTAGATTTTGACTCAGAATTAACTGACAACGATAAAGTATTTGAAGACAATGGTGTAAAAGTAGTTGTGGACAAAAAAAGCATGCTTTACTTATTGGGAACTGAATTGGAATATTCTGGTGGCCTAAATGGTAAAGGATTCAGCTTTAGCAATCCAAACGCCTCACGAACTTGTGGTTGTGGCGAAAGCTTTTCTATTTAATTCAAAAATAAACAAAGAACTATGGCATCAGAAGATGAATTATTAGCGGAGGTAACCTCCAGCGAGTATAAGTACGGATTCTATACCAACATTGAATCAGACAAGGCTCCAAAAGGTCTTAATGAAGACATCATTCGGTTAATTTCTGCCAAGAAAAACGAACCAGAGTGGTTATTGGAGTACCGATTGAGTGCATTGAAAGCGTGGCAAGAAATGGTTGAGCCAGAATGGGCACACATCAGTTATCCAAAACCTGACTTTCAAGACTTACACTATTACTCAGCACCGAAACCAAAAAAGCAGTTAGACAGCTTAGATGATGCAGATCCAGAATTATTGGAAATGTACAACAAACTAGGAATCTCAATTGATGAGCAGAAAAAACTAGCTGGTGTTGCGGTGGATATTGTAATGGATTCTGTTTCTGTGAAAACAACTTTCCAAGACAAATTATATGAATTAGGTATTATCTTTTGTTCGTTCAGCGAAGCGGTGCAAAAGCACCCTGATTTAGTGCGTAAATATTTAGGAACAGTAGTTCCAAAGACAGATAATTTCTATGCAGCTTTGAATGCAGCAGTATTCACTGATGGTTCATTTTGCTACATCCCCAAAGGCGTAAGATGCCCAATGGAATTATCAACTTACTTCCGAATCAACGAAGCCAACACTGGTCAGTTTGAACGAACTTTAGTAATTGCTGATGAAGGTAGTTACGTTAGTTATTTGGAAGGTTGTACTGCACCGATGCGTGATGAAAATCAATTACATGCAGCAGTAGTAGAATTAGTTGCATTAGATAATGCAGAGATTAAATATTCTACCATTCAGAACTGGTACCCAGGAAACAAAGAGGGAAAAGGCGGAATCTACAACTTCGTTACCAAAAGAGGATTATGCGAAACCAACGCTAAAATTTCTTGGACGCAGGTAGAAACTGGATCTGCAGTGACATGGAAATATCCTGGTTGTATACTGAAAGGAGATAACTCTATCGGAGAATTTTATTCGGTAGCTGTCACCTCAAACCACCAGCAAGCAGATACAGGATCTAAAATGATTCATGTTGGGAAAAACACGAAGAGCACGATTATCTCAAAAGGAATTTCGGCAGGTGTGAGCAACAACTCTTACCGTGGATTAGTAAATATTGGTAAAAAAGCGACTAATGCTAGAAACTTTACGCAATGTGATTCTTTATTGATGGGTGATAAGTGTGGAGCGCATACGTTCCCTTATATCGAAGTAGGAAACAAAACGGCGAAAGTGGAGCACGAAGCAACGACTTCTAAAATTGGTGAAGACCAAATCTTCTATTGCTTGCAGAGAGGAATGGATGAGCAAACTGCCATTGGATTAATTGTAAACGGTTACTGTAAAGAAATTTTGAATCAATTACCAATGGAATTTGCTGTAGAAGCTCAAAAATTATTAGAAATCAGCTTAGAAGGATCAGTAGGATAATTTAAAAGACTTTATTTTTCCTCGAAAGAGGAGGTATATTATAGAAAAAGAAACACAATGATTAAGATAGAAAACTTACACGCATCGATTGATGGTCAACCAATTTTAAAAGGGATTAACTTAGAAGTTAAGCCTGGTGAAGTACATGCAATTATGGGTCCTAATGGATCAGGAAAAAGTACGTTGGCTTCTGTTTTGGCAGGAAGAGAAGAATATGAAATTACTGAAGGTTCAGTAACTTTTGAAGGTAAAGATTTATTGGATTTAGGTGCTGAAGACAGAGCTAGAGAAGGAATATTCCTAGCATTTCAATATCCTGTAGAGATTCCTGGTGTGAGTAACATCAACTTTTTAAAGACGGCTATTAACGAAATCAGAAAATACAGAGGTGAGGAACCTATGCCTGCCAAAGATTTCTTGAAGTTGGTGAAAGAAAAGTCTGCTTTAGTAGAATTGGATAATTCGTTGGCTTCTCGTTCGGTAAACGAAGGTTTTTCTGGTGGAGAAAAAAAGAGAAATGAAATCTTCCAGATGGCGATGTTAGAGCCGAAATTATCTATTCTAGATGAGACAGATTCAGGTTTAGATATTGATGCTTTGCGTATTGTTGCAAACGGGGTGAACAAATTGAAATCAGCAGATAATGCAAGTATTGTTATTACTCACTACCAGCGTCTATTGGATTATATTGTTCCTGATTTCGTCCATGTATTGTACAACGGAAAAATTATCAAATCTGGACCAAAAGAATTAGCGTTGGAGCTAGAAGAAAAAGGTTACGATTGGTTAAAGAAAGACCAAGCAATAGAAGCCTAATCTACACCACTCAAAAAGGAAACAATGAGCGAAATAGCAACTATGAACGTAAAGGAACAATTTCTATCGACTTTTGGTGTGCAGGATTTTCATTTTGACACAGAAGCTTCAAAAGCAGCCAGAAATGAAGCAACTAAAAGAATTGAGGGACTGGAATTTCCTACTTCGAAGACGGAATATTGGAAATATACAAGAATCAACCGCATCGTAAAAACGGAATACAAAATAGCAGAAAGCACTGCAACAATTGACATCACTCCTTTTTTAATAGAAGGAATGGAAAAAAACGTAATGGTTTTTGTAAATGGATTTTACCGAGCTGATATCTCAACAATTACTTCTCAAGAAGGTGTTATCGCTTGTGCATTATCTGAAGCTAAAGAAAAGCATGCAGAACTATTTGCTTCTTACTTTTCGAAAAAAGTGCCAGTTGATGAAATTTTTGCAAATATCAACACCGCTTTCCATCAAGATGGTGCATTTATTCACTTTGCGGAAAAACAAAAAGCTGATCAACCTATTCACATTTTGAATTTAGTGGAAGGAGATCAAATCATTACCAACCCAAGAAACTTAATCATTGGTGAAGCATTTAGTGAAGGGAAAGTAGTGACAAGCTACCACAATTTAAATGGTGGAAAATCATTTACAAATGCAGTAAACGAATGCTTTGCAGCAGAAAATTCTTACTTAGAATTTAATAAACTGCAAGAAGAAGACGGAACTTCTTTCCACATTGCGACGGATCAAGTGCAGCAAGAGAAAAGCGGAAACTTTACCATCAACACCTTTACTTTCAACGGTGATATTGTTAGAAATAACTTAAACATCGCTGTCGCGGGAGAAAATGGATATACTTCTTTGAATGGATTTTATCTTCCGAAAGAAAAGCAATTGGTAGACAACCACACAAGAGTGGACCATTTGGTTCCTCATTGTGAATCTCATGAATTGTATAGAGGTGTAATCGATGATAAGGCAACAGCTGTATTTAACGGTAAAGTTATGGTGCACAGAGATGCGCAAAAAACAAATGCTTTCCAAGCCAACAACAACGTACTACTTTCTGATGATGCAACGATTAACTCTAAGCCTGAGTTAGAGATTTATGCAGATGATGTGAAATGTAGTCACGGTTCTACCATCGGACAATTGGACGAAGAAGCGATCTTTTATTTGAGAGCTAGAGGATTGTCAGAAGACAGTGCCATTCGATTATTGTTGAACGCTTTTGCAGCTGATGTGTTAGAACATGTAGGAATCGAATCATTCCGACAATTGATTGAAGAAAAAATCGAGAACGGTTTAAAAAAATAAAGATGAGTTTTAACATCGAAGCATTACGAAGTCAGTTTCCTATTCTTAGCAGAAAAGTGAATGGGCAGCCATTGATTTATTTTGACAATGGAGCTACCGCGCAGAAACCGCAAGTAATGATTGATGCGTTAAACAACTATTATAGCTTTCAGAATGCGAATATCCATCGCGGAGTGCATTCGTTAAGCCAAGAAGCAACAACTGCATTTGAAGCAGCGAGAATGAAGGCTCAAGCTTATTTCAATGCAGCCAAGAGCGAGGAAATAATTTTCACGAAAGGAACAACTGATAGCATCAATTTATTAGCAGGATCTTTCGGAAGAACCTTTTTGAATGAAGGCGACGAAGTGATTATCTCCACCATGGAGCACCACTCGAACATTGTGCCTTGGCAGATGATTTGCGATGAGCGAAAAGCAAAGTTGAGAATTGCTCCAATCAATGAAAAGGGCGAATTGTTATTGGATGAGTTGAAGGAAATGGTGAATAAAAAAACCAAATTGATTTCAATTGTTCACATCTCGAATGCATTGGGAACCATCAACCCTATTCAAGAAATTATTGATTTTGCCCATGCCCATGATGTATTGGTAGCAGTAGATGGAGCACAGTCTGTACCGCATATGAAAATAGATGTTCAAGCGTGGGACTGTGACTTTTTTGTTTTCTCAGCTCATAAAATGTTTGGTCCTACCGGGATTGGAATGCTATATGGCAAAGAACATTTATTGAATAAAATGCCTCCTTACCAAGGTGGTGGCGACATGATAAAAACGGTAACGTTTGAGAAAACTACCTACAATGAGTTGCCTCATAAATTTGAAGCTGGAACACCAAATATAGCAGCAGGTGTAGCATTAAGTGCTACGTTTGATTTTCTGAACGAGTTGGATTGGGAAGCCATTCACCAACACGAAACAGAACTGCTAGCATACGCTACGGCGGAATTGAAGAAAATTGAAGGACTAAGAATCATCGGCGAAGCAGCCAATAAAGCAAGTGTAATTTCCTTTTTAGTAGATGGAACACATCCATTTGATGTAGGTGTAATTTTAGATCAAATGGGAATTGCGGTAAGAACTGGACATCATTGTACACAGCCATTGATGGATTGGTTTAAAATTCCGGGAACGATACGCGCTTCCTTTGCGATATACAATACCAAAGAAGAAGTAGACAAAATGATTGTGGCGCTGAATAGAACCATCAAAATGTTACGATAATGACGATTAAAGAACGACAAGACGAAATAATTGATGAATTCTCTATCTTTTCGGATTGGATGGATAAATACGAGTATATCATCAGTTTAGGTAAGGAATTACCAATAATAGATGAGAGCAAAAAAACGGAAGACAACATCATTAAAGGATGTCAGAGCCAAGTGTGGTTAGATGGGCAATTAGTGGATGGTAAAATTGTTTTCACAGCAGATAGTGATGCCATAATTACGAAAGGTATCATTGCCTTGTTGATTCGTGTAGTTTCTGATCAAACACCAGATGAAATCCTTAATAACGAATTGTACTTTATCGACCAAATTGGATTAAAAGAACACTTATCACCTACTCGATCTAACGGATTAGTAAGCATGGTGAAAAAAATGAAATTATTTGCCCTGGGATACAAAGCGAAAACTGAAAATTAAAATGGAAAAAAATAAAACGGACATTACGCCAAAGCAAGTAGAGGATCAAGTGATAGAAGTTCTTAAGACTATCTACGATCCTGAAATTCCTGTAAATATTTATGAGTTAGGATTAATCTACGAAGTGAAAGTAGATAATGAGTTTAACGTAAATATAGAAATGACGTTGACTTCTCCAAACTGTCCAGTTGCAGAATCTATGCCGAATGAAGTAGAGCAGAAAACTGGCGATTTATGGTCGGTAAAAAGTGCTAAGGTGAACATCGTTTGGGAACCTACATGGGATAAAGATATGATGAGTGAAGAAGCAAAATTAGAATTGGGATTCTTATAAAATTATGGCAGAAGAGATTATCAATAGAGTCGCGAAAAGCGGAATTATCACCCTCAACTTAGAAGATTACTATGTGGATGGAGAGCGTGTGGCCTATGATATCAAACAAAATTTGTGGCAAGAAATAGCACTTAAAGAAAAAGACTTTCGGGAATTTATAAAAACGAATGATTGGTCCGTTTACAAAGATAAGCTAGTGGCCATTCATTGTTCGGTAGATGCTATCATTCCCACTTGGGCCTATATGCTATTGTCTATTGCATTGCAACCACATGCAAAACGTGTTTTCTTCGGTTCAGTAGAATCCATGAACCAAGTGCTTTACGAAGAGCAACTCAATCAAATCGATTTTTCTCAATACGAAGATGTCAGAATTGTCATCAAAGGTTGTGGAGATAAAGCCGTTCCTGAATCGGCTTATGTTTCATTGACCAACAAATTACTCCCCTTTGCAAAAGCCATTATGTACGGCGAGCCCTGCAGTACAGTTCCGCTTTATAAGAAGCCAAGGATATAATATATTAATAAGCCAATTATTCATTAGTTGAATTTAGCTTTCAGTTAAATTGGCTTTGTGCTCTTTGCGAAAAGCTTTGTGTTCTTTGTGGTAAAAAAATGAAAATAGACCGCTACGCTGTTAGAAGTTAGATACGATAGCTATAAGATTTTGATTTTTTATACTCTGCGAAGCCTCTGTGCCTTTGTAGTGAAATGATACAAGTAAATTTCCATTTCCCTCAACTTCATTAGGTAGAATATATTTATCTTCATCCAACAAAACAATTGGACTGAATATGATACTCATCTACTCATTAGTTGCTCTTTTTATCGCTTGGATTTGGGTAGATTACTACCGATTAATTGACATTTACGAAAAGGAGGACCTCAAGTATTTTATCCTAATTTTTATACTAGGTGGAGCTTCTGTTTCCATTGTTTTTGGATTGCACAATCTCTTTATTGATTCACTCGGATGGAGCCTAAATGGCAATTTTATCAACGACTTCCTTTACTGTACCATTCAAATTGGAATGTTAGAAGAATTCGCTAAGCTGATTCCTTTTTTAATTTTTTACAAATTGTTTAAAAAGGAAGTAAATGAGCCTATTGACTTTATCGCATACATCTGTGTGGCAGCGTTGGGTTTTTCCGCTTTTGAAAATGTCATGTACTTTTACCGCCACGGACCTCAAATTATTAGTGGAAGAGCAATTCTTTCAAGTGTCGGACATATGTTTTTTACGGCTCTAATCGCTTATGGTATTATTCGATATAAATACCAGAAAGGGAAAAACAAGAAACTTGAGTTAATTCTATTCTTCATTTATGCCTCTCTTGCGCACGGTTTCTACGACTTTTGGTTAATGTACACCGGAATTAGCACAGGAATAGGAATCATCATTACCATTTTATTCTTTTTATTTGGCCTTTCCACTTTTGCCACAATCATCAATAATGCCCTTAATAACTCCCACTTTTTTGATCATAAGTTGGTCATCAATCCGAATAAGATTGCGAGTAGGTTGATCGGATATTACTTCATCATTTTTATTATACAATTTTCATTACTTTCCTATACTAGTAGTTTCAGTACCGCATTAAATAGTATAGGAACTCCACTACTAGTGATAGGTTTTATTGTATTAGTTACTTCTATTCGGATGAGCCGATTTCAATTGATTCAACACGAATGGGAAAACTTATCTATTGAATTACCTTTTAGAGTCGTCTATCGAGAATCTATTAATGGTAAATATAACCGATGGGCCATTCGATTCAATGGCGACTCTTTTAATGAAACAAAAGTTAGCGCATTTTTTCAAGAATACTTTCAGTTGATAGAACTGAACAGAACCAAACCTACAGCGGCAAAACATAGATTAGCCTATATACAAAAGAAAGTATTTTTAAGAAATCAAGAAGCAGTATATATTGTTAGTATGTACGAGCATAACGAATTCGGACCTTCCAAGTTAATTGCTTTAAAACCAAAACGAAGAGGCATAAAGTCTATTAACAAAAAGTATCCAATTGTAGCTATCATGGATATTATAGACCTTAAAAAAGTAGATGAACCAAAACTCACTATCCGTAATTTCAAATTCAGAAGTTGGGGTTATATAAAGGAAAGAAGCGGATTTAATTCTTGAGTAACCAATCGATCGCCTCTTTTCTGGAGTTAAATAGCTTTGTAGGTACAGGTGGCTTGTCAAATCTGATGAAAAAATTAGCCATAATACGATATGCTAAACTGTTTACCAATATTGCCATCTTTTGAAGCTTGAATCCTGTTTTCATTTCCGCTGCAAATGTAGACCTAGCCTCAGGAGTCATGTTAAAGAAGTCTTGCGTAGCTGTTATCATTGTATATTTATTGCTTCCATTTCTAAATTGACGAGAATGCTCCATAACTAATAACGCTTCATTTCTATCAACCAAACAGTTTGCCTGATACTCAACCTCTAATAAATCTAAATCAGCAATATAATAGATTTTGGCAAAGGTTAAATCCTTGACTAATATCCTACTATCGGTAGTGTATATAGTTAGCTGCTCACTAAATTTCATTAGGTACCTAAATTACAAATTCTCCAACTATTCAAATCATTCAAGAATAAAATTGAGATTATTGTTCCTCGAGAAGCCAAGCAATAGCCTTTTCTCTTTTACTGAAAATCTTTGTAGGAACAATAGGTTTGTTGAAGCGAATAAAAAAGTTGGCCACGATCTTATCCGCTAACCCTTTAATAAGTAATGCCATTTTAAATGCAGTAGTATCCTTTTTTTGTTCATTAACAAAAGTAGATCTAGCCTCATCAGTAAAATTGATGAACTCTTTAGTAATTGAAACAAGAACCAAAACTCTACTCCCTTTAACAATCTCAGCTCTAGTTAATAGAACTTCCAAAACCTCCTCCCTACCGATATTAACGTTTGCTTGATATTCAATCTCAAGAATATTGAGTTCTTTATAAAAGTAGAATTTTGCAATTCCTATGTCTTTTACAAAAAACTTCGTGTGAGGAGCAATCGTGTTAAGTAATTCATTATTCATAAGCTAGAACAAACATAATGAAAAATAAAATAAGTAATACAGAATTATTTTCCTCAAAAGAATAAGAAAATTATTCTCCCTAATACTTCTATTTACCAATAAAGATTCCCTTATTCAGTATCTGTTTGTTAACTAACACTTCTGTTATAGTTTAAAAAGTGCTACAAAACCTATCCAAACTAAGGAATTGAAAGCATACAACTACTAACTTTACAATTATATCTAAATAAATAATCGTGTCTGAACTTTATCCAACCTCTTCAATCTTAATGCTTCGTCCAAAAAACTTTGGATACAACCCGTTAACTGCTGACTCGAACTCTTTCCAGCAAAACGTAAAAGTAGAATACTCAGCAGTAGTGTACGAGTTTGAGCAATTGGTTGAAAAAATAAGAGCCGTCGGAATAGACGTATTGGTTCTTGAAGATAATTTAGACCCACCAAAGCCTGATGCTATTTTTTTAAACAATTGGATCAGCACACATGAAGATGGAAGTGTATTTATTTACCCTTTAGAAGCCGTAAATAGACGTATAGAAAGACGTGCAGAGCTTATTGAGCAACTTTACAACTCCTACATTTTTAGTGGCTTTAGCGACCTTAGCGCAACCGAAAAAGAGGGTAAATTTATAGAAGGAACGGGAAGCATGGTGTTAGATCATAATCATCGACACGTTTTTGCAGCGATATCAAGTCGGACTAATCAAGATTTAGTTCAAACCTGGGCGAAAAATATGCAATATGACTGTACCTGTTTTCATGCATTTGATGAATTTGGGAAAGCCATATACCATACAAATGTGATGATGAGTATAGGAGATGATTATGCATTAGCATGCATGAGTACCATCTTAAATCCAATGGAGAAAAAAGCAATAATTGCCTATTTCAAAAAAGCAAAAAAGACAATGATTGACATCTCCTATCATCAAATGAATTCTTTTGCAGGAAATTGCATTCAGTTGAAAAATAAAGACCATCAAAAATTCATAGTCATTTCTTCGTCAGCATACGCCAGCCTAAATGCAGATCAAATTGAAAAACTGACTGCCGAATCAGATTTAATCATTGGTCATATCCCTACCATAGAGAAAGTAGGAGGAGGTAGTGTAAGGTGTATGATTGCAGAAAATTTTTTAGAAAAAAGGTAACCTCATTTTTTATTGAATTCTGCCTTTATAAGTGGTGTCCAATTATTATTCTGCTAAACAAAACCCCTCTTTTTTTGTTAGCAAATACTAACTGCGTAGATTCAATACCATACTTTTGTACTTCCTTTTTTTAACTACTAAAAGAATGTAACTTTAGCTCTATGAAGCAATGCCCCTTTTGGCTTATAATGGTGTTTTTTGTTTTTGGCTCAACAAAACTACATGCCCAATCTGACAGCATTTTTGATGTTAGTACAGTTTCATCATCTGAGCATTTAGCCCCGTATTCAGTAATCATCCCAGATAGTGAACACTCCTACTCTCTAGGATCAATTTTAGCTAATGATAGTATAAAATCGACTGGATTCACCCCTGAGAATGAAATTCCTTACCTAGATTTTACTAGGTCTAGCTACTGGATGTTATTAGATTTAAAGAATAGATCTTCACTGGAACAAAGCTTTTATGTAGAATTAGCTAGACCACTTACCAACCAAGTGAACCTTTACATCCTAGATGAATCCAATCAACTGATTGAGTCTTTTGAAACGGGTGATGACTTTACATTCTGTACGCGTCCTTATCAAGATAGAAGATTTATTTTCCCGCTCAACTTTCCCCCTCAGACTCAATATAAACTAGTTGTAAAAACGACAAGTGATGGAGAAATTTTAAAACTTCCCATTCATTTATGGAGAATTGATGCATTTACGCAGTTCTCCATAAAAGAGAACTTTTTGCTAGGCCTTTATTATGGTCTTTTCTTACTGGTTTTTATCCTTTTTACCTTTTTTGGTATTGCACTAAAGGAAAGAATCTACTTCTACTTTGTTAGCTACGTTTTCCTTTTAGGCCTTTTTCAATTTTCATTAGATGGTTTCGCTTTTCAGTATTTATGGCCGGGGTTACCGTGGTTAGGTAATCATGCAATTCTTTTGTTCGCAGCACTTTCCCTCATCTCCATGTTATATTATGTAAGAGAATACTTGGGTAAATTCCAGCGGCACAAAAGGTATTTTAAAGGTTATAAAGTATTCATCATACTTACCTTAGTTTCTTTACTGCTTAGCTTAACCACTGGAATGATATATGCCACTATATTCCCCATATTAAACGGATTGTCTTTTATAGTTGTCATTTATTTCCTTTTCGGACTTTACTTTAAATACAAAGAAGGAAATAAACCTGAAGTGGCCGTTGCTATTGCATTTATCTCACTGAGCCTTGGTGCCGTCGTTTTTATTACTGCAAATGTGAACATCATCAAAAGTGAATTTTTAGCAACTAACGCCTTAAAAATTAGCTCAGCCATTGAATTAACCTTCCTATCATTGGCCATGGCAGGGAGATATAGAAAAACACAAAATGAAAAAGTAGAAGCACAAGAGCAAGCTTTTAAAAGATTAGAAGAGATAAACTTTCTAAAAAAACAAACAAACGGAAGAGCTGGAGCAGCAAGTCAAGGAAAGAACTCAAGAAATTCGAGAGAAAAATGAGGTGTTGCAAGTTCAAAATGAAGAAATATTAAATAGTATTCTCTATGCAAAACGACTGCAAAATGCCACTTTACCATCAGAGAAAACGATGGTGCAGTTGTTTAAAGATAGTGCTGTTCTTTATCGACCAAAAGACATAGTATCAGGTGATTTCTATTGGATGGAAGAAGTAGATGATTTAGTATTTTTCGCAGTAGCAGATTGCACAGGTCATGGTGTTCCGGGTGCCATGTTAAGTGTGTTTGGAAACAATGCGTTGAATAGGTGCATCAATGAATATAAGCTACGCGAACCAGGTAAAATATTAGATACTCTTACCGAATTGGTTGAATTATCGTTAACCAAGAATAATTCCGAAGTAAGTGATGGTATGGATATTTCCCTATGTGTTTGGGATAAAGGAAGCAAGTTAAGTTATGCAGGAGCCTATAACCCATTATACATAATAAGAAACGGAGAACTGCTAGAAACCAAAGCAGACAAACAGCCGATTGGAAAATACATTACTAGAGTTCTTTACACAACTCATGAATTTGATTTACAAGAAGGGGATTCTATTTATTTGTTCTCTGATGGCTATGCAGACCAATTTGGTGGACCTAAAGGAAAGAAACTAAAATACAGTGCATTCAAACAATACTTATTAGAATTAAACCACTTAGAATCTTCAAAAATTAGTGATGAGCTAGGCCGTCGATTCGATATTTGGAAAGAGGGTGTAGAACAAATTGATGATGTTTGCTTGATGAATGTGAAGTTTTAAAATCACAACTTTCAGAATTGATATAATTTCCTTTTATCCATTAGTTTAACCGTTCTACCGAAACTACTTTTTAAACCACTTTCTTTTTTTAAATTAGCATTTCCTTTCAATCAACCAAATCTAATACCATGAAAATCAGAAATTACTTTTTACTCTTTGCAGTATCCATTGGGATAACAATAACTACTTCTTGCGGAGATAGTGCTGAGAAAACCAGTTCTAGTCAAAATCCAGCCTACGAAACTATTGAAAATGATCCAACGAACACTCGAATCTATACTTTAGACAATGGATTAAAAGTGTATCTTTCAGTAAATGAGGAAGCACCTCGAGTTCAAACGTCTATCGCAGTTAGGGCAGGTAGCAAAAATGATCCTGCGACCGCGACCGGATTAGCGCACTATCTAGAGCATATGTTGTTTAAAGGAACAGACCAGTATGGTACGTCAAACTTTTCACAAGAAGGCCCCTTACTAGATCAAATAGACAGCCTATATGAAGTATACCGAAATACAAGAGATGAAGAAGCTAGAACTGCTTTATATGCTCAAATAGACAGTATTTCTCAAGTTGCATCAACATTTGCAATTGCCAATGAATATGATAAAATGGTTTCAGAAATGGGTGCTAAAGGAACCAATGCATACACTTCCTTCGAACAAACTGTATACATTAATGACATACCTACAAATCAAATCGAGAAATGGTTAACACTAGAAGCCGAACGTTTTAGAAACCCACAACTTCGATTGTTTCATACTGAATTAGAAGCTGTTTATGAAGAAAAAAATCGCAGCTTAGATAGCGATTTTAGCAAAACATTTACCGCTTTATTTGATGGGTTGTACCCCAATCATCAATATGGTCAACAAACAACCATTGGAACCATTGACCATTTAAAAAATCCCTCTCTTACAGAGATCAAAAAATATTTCAATACATACTATGTTCCCAATAATATGGCCATTTGCATGTCTGGAGACTTTGATCCAGATATGGTTTTTGAGCAAATAAAAGCCAAATTCGGAGGAATGGAATCCAAGGTAGTTCCAACCTTTGAAGTTATCAAAGAATCTCCATTAAACTCTGTGGTGGTAAAAGAAGAAAAAGGACCAGATGCCGAGTTTTTGTACATGGGTTATAGATTTGACGGTGTGGGAAGTAAAGCCTCAGAGTTGATTCAATTATGTGACATGATTTTAGCTAATCGAACTGCAGGATTAATCGATTTGAATTTAAATCAACAACAGAAAGTCTTAAATGCAAGCTCATTTACTTACATCTTGTCTGATTACTCTTCTCACATCTTAAATGGTTCACCCAAACAAGGACAAACTTTAGAAGAAGTGAAAGATCTACTATTGTCTCAGATGGATAGTTTGAAAGCAGGTGCATTCCCTGATTGGTTATTGGAGGCGTGTATTAATGATTTAAAAATTAGTAGAATAAGACAATTAGATGAAAACTGGGGTAGAACCAGTATGATGGTGGATGCATTTATTCAAAAACGTGATTGGAAAGATCAAGTAAATGATATTGAGGTTTTAAAAAAATACACTAAAGAGGATGTTGTTAATTTCGCTAAAACAAACTACAACGATAATTATGTAGTGGTTTATAAAAGAACAGGGAAAGATGAATCTACTCAAGAGGTAGTAAAACCAAAAATCACTCCTGTTCAAGTCAATAGAGACGATGCCTCTCCATTCTTGAAGGATATCTCTGCTATGAAGTTTGATGATATTCAACCACGATTCCTCGATTATGACCAAGATATCAATCAGGCGAAGTTAGATAATGGCATAAAAGTGAGATCTGTCAAAAATTCCAATAATGATTTGTTTAACCTGTATTATGTCTTTGACATGGGTAAAAACAATAATATCAAAATTGATTTAGCATTGGATTATCTACCATTTTTAGGAACTTCAAAGTATTCCCCTTCAGAAATTCAACAAGAGTTTTACAAAATTGGGTGCAATTTTCAAGCATCCGCCTCTGACGAAAAGGTATACGTATCTTTATCAGGCTTAACCGAAAATTTCGAGGCTGGCGTTCAATTGTTTGAGCATTTATTAGCAGACGCAAAACCAGAAGAAGCACCTTTAAAAAACTTAGTTAATGATATTCTAAAAGAAAGAGCAGATGATAAATTATCAAAAGGAACCATTTTATTTGGTGGATTATCAGCATACGCCCAATACGGATCTAACTCTCCATTCACAAACATTCTGTCGGAAAAAGAATTGAATGCTTTAACTTCAAGTGAATTGACTGACATGATTCACAATTTAAATAGTTATGAGCACAGAGTGCTGTATTACGGGCCGATGGAACAAGAAGAATTGATAGCTTTATTAAAAAAGAATCACAATACGCCTCAAACATTGAAGCCAATACCAGCAAGCAAAGATTTTGTAGAGATCGACAATGAAAAGACGAAAGTATTTGTGGTGGATTATGATATGAAGCAAGCAGAAATTATGATGCTTTCTAAAAAGGAATTGTATAATCCTAAGACAGCTGCGGCAGCCGCTATCTATAATGAATATTTCGGTGGTGGAATGGGTTCTATTGTATTCCAAGAAATGCGAGAATCTAAAGCCTTAGCCTACTCTGTTTATTCCGTTTATCGTTCACCAGGGGATTCTGCCAAAGCTCATTATGTTATGGCTTACATCGGTGCTCAAGCAGATAAATTAAAGGAAGCAATGGCAGGAATGACAGATTTGTTGAACAACATGCCAGAATCAGAAAAAAGTTTTGAATTGGCGAAAAAAGCCGCATTGGAGAAAATAAGAACTGAACGAATCACTAAATTTTCTAAACTATGGAATTTTGAAACTGCCCAAAAAAGAGGGTTAGATTATGACATACGTAAGGACGTCTATGAGGCCGTTCCTAATATGACGATGGCCGACTTAAAAGCATTCCATGAACAATACATTAAGGATAGTAAATATAACATCATGGTGATTGGTAAGAAAAACGGATTAGACATCAAGGAACTAGAGAAATACGGCCCAGTTACTTATTTAACTTTAGAACAAGTTTTCGGCTACTAACAACCGAAATTATAAATTATACCAAAAAGCCGAGCGTTGCTCGGCTTTTTACTTAATTACAAGGAGCATTGCTTCCGTTAATTATTATATCATACTCACTTTGTGAAAGGTATTGAGGAGTATAGCTACCTCCTTCCTTGTGTAACCCTTTTATAAATGCTCTAAGGTGATTTTTTGAACCGCATTCTAAATTTGCAAAGACGGCAATCAGATTTTGATTATTGGTTTTGGAGATGAAGTTTCTTAAATCCACAATGTCCAAGTCTTCAATAGTTGCACCTATAGTCAGTGCATTGATTTTATTCTGCACACCATCGGTAACAAACTGATTGTATAGACTTTGTAGCAAAGTATCTTGAAACACTCCCATAGGTTCTATTTTATAAGGAATATCATAACTCTTTAACAATCCTTCTACAGCATTCATATGGTCTTGTTCGCTGTACTTGATATTGGAAAATTGATTAATAGACCAAACACTATCCAAATAGAAGTAGGTATCTCTAGCAAGTTTTTCTTCTTCTAGCATAAATTGAAGAGCTGCTTTATCTTGATCGTTTATCTGCTCACCTGTAATAGGGTTTTGGGTGATTATTTGATCGGTGTTCTCATCATCATCAGAACAACCTGTAAATATTGCGGCTCCGAAAAGAAGAACTGCGAACCACCCAAGCGTTTTAAAATTTGACTTTTTCATTGTTATGGAGTTTTAAGTTAGACTATAAAGTTAAAGGGTATCTCCCCTCTCCACAGTTACTTTTGTTACTTTCAGATTAAAATACGTTGTTTCCCTTATAGAAACATATTGTTGTCTTTTATAACCTTTGATAAAAACTTAAAATAGTAATTATGAGAAGTTTGTTAAGAAGAATTCTAGTCATAGCAATAATTGGTAGCGCTGTTTCTTTTATAGGGTGTAAAGACGACGATGATGACAAAGAGGAGAATACCCCTATAACTAACACATGTGCAACAGGTAACTTTTGTATGGTTTATGATGGTGTACAGAAATCTGGAAATGCCACTTTTAAGGCATTAGCAAATGGTAGAAATCGAATTTATTGGGAGAATGGCAGTGCAGGTACGTTTGAGCAAGTTGAGCTTGATATTTATGGCAGTGCAATAGGTGATTACACAATCGACACAACAGGTGCAGTTGGTACAGCAAATATTGAGTATTATTCAGCTAGTTCTGGAGTTGGCGAAGCGGTTTCGGGTAAGGTCACTATTACAGCGTTTGATCCTGCGGGAACGGGCGTAACAGGAACGTTTAATGGAACAACCAATAATGGGAAGTTGATAACCGATGGAAATTTTTCGAATGTGAAGTAAAAGCAATATTTCAATAATTTTGTTTTCATAAATAGTAAAGGAGCCTCAGTTTGAGGTTCCTTTTTTTATGCGAATAGGTTATCTTTATCAGCTATGAGGTATATCCTAATATTTCTTCAAGGAATTATTCTAATATTCGGTGTAGGTTGTCATGCGCAATCGAATCAGTCAATAATTGTTGAAAATCACTCGGTAGATATTATTCAATATCCTATTTATCATGATTTAAAAGCAAAAAGTGCTGCTTACAATTACTTGGATAGCATTGAAATTAATGAATTGACTTATTTAAGTGATGGGTTGAAAGTAAAGGCCTACGTAATTCAGCCGAAAGCAGAAGGGAAATACCCATGTATCATTTTTAATCGTGGAGGTAATCGAGATTTTGGGGCTTGGAATGCTAGTGGTATAATTCGCTTTTTTGGTAGCATAGCCAAAGAAGGATATGTTGTCATTGCGAGCCAGTATAGAGGAAATGCAGGAGGAGAAGGAACCGAGGAATTTGGCGGTGCTGATGTAAATGATGTAATTGTTTTACCAAACGTTCTAGCTGAATTAGAAAAAGCGGACACCTCAAAAATTGGGATGTATGGTTGGAGTAGAGGTGGCATGATGACGTATATGGCAATGGCCAAAATGAATAACATTAAAGCTGTTGTTGTCGGTGGTGGAGTCACAGATCATATTGAATTAATAAAAGGTCGCCCTAATATGGAAGCATCTGTCTATGCCGAGTTAATCCCAAACTGTGAGGAGAACAAAGAACAAGAGTTAAAGAAGCGTTCTGCCATTTATTGGGTCGATCAATTTTCAAAGACAACGCCGGTGTTGTTGATGCATGGAGGTTCAGACTGGAGAGTCAAGCCTAATCAAAGTCTCACTTTAGCTTTAGAGTTTGAGAGGTACAGAATTCCTTACCGCTTGATTGTTTATGAAGGCGACGATCATGGGATTTCGAAACACAAAAAGGAGTCGAATGCGGAAGCCATGGCCTGGTTTGCTCGATTCTTGAAAGCAGGTGAGCAATTGCCTGAAACTGAATTTCACAGTAAGTAAGTTTTAGAACTTTTCATTGAATCGCTCAAAAGCAGCTCTATCGAGTGCTTCTCTGTGGTCAGGGTGTGCGATTGAAATTAGCGCATTTGCGCGCTGTTTTAAGTTCAACCCGAATAAGTCTACTACGCCGTATTCGGTGGCGATATAATGAACATGAGCACGTGTAGTTGTCACTCCTGCTCCTTCCTTCAGGAACGGAACAATCTTGCTGACTCCATTTTTTGTAATAGAAGGTAATGCGATAATGGCCTTCCCTCCCTCAGATAATGATGCTCCTCGAATAAAGTCCATTTGCCCACCCACACCAGAATATTGGTATTGCCCAATAGTGTCAGCGCAAATCTGTCCTGTTAAATCAATTTCTATTGCTGAATTAATCGCTGTTACTTTGGGATTCATTCGTATCAATCCGGTATTATTGGTGTATGAAGCTTCTTTCATATGCACCGAAGGATTGTCATCCATGAAATCATACAACTCCTGAGTTCCCATGGCAAAGCAACTGACAATTTTTCCCGGTTTTAGTTTTTTATATTTTCCATTGATAACACCCGATTTTATTAAGGGTAAAATTCCATCTGAGAACATTTCAGTGTGAATTCCCAAATCTTTGTGATTGGTCAGATTCGCCAAAACTACGTTTGGAATTCCACCAATACCCATCTGTAAGGTTGCCCCATCTTCCACTAGACTGGCTACATGTTTCCCAATTTGCTCTTCTATTACTGTCGCTGACTTTGTGGTTGCTTGATAAATAGGATGATTATGATATACGCTATAATTGATTTGGCTAATGTGAATTATCCCGTCTCCGTGTGTTCTTGGAACATTCTCATTAATTTGAGCAATAACCACTTTGGCAGATTCGATAGCCGCTAAAGTTACATCAACAGAGCTGCCTAGCGAACAATACCCATGCTTATCTGGCGGTGAAACTTGAATCAATGCCACATCAATTGGCAACTTGTTTCGTTGGAACAATAAATGAACTTCACTCAGAAAAATAGGGATATATCCGCCAAATCCCTTGTTAATGCAATTTCTGACGTTTCCACCTACAAAAAAACTATTGATGTGAAATGATTCTCGATATGGATTTTGTGAATAAAGCGCTTCTCCTTCTGTATGTAGATGCACTATTTCTATATCAGAAATGCGTTGGTAATCATCACACATTGCTTTTACTAGATGTTGAGGAGTCATAGCTGCTCCTTGGATGAAAATACGCTGATTTCTAGTGATATTCTTAATTATTTCAGCAAGCTTATTAGACATGTTTTTTGTTTTTGTAAAGATAAAGACAGTAAAATAATAGTTAAATGATAATTATCAGTCGATTAAAGTATTCACCTGGTTTTTGTTAAATTTTCATAATTTTTCCATAACTTTAAAAGGATGAGAATTTTAAGCTTTCTTTTTTCTTTGATGTTTTATTCAAGTACCAGTGCTCAGTTGGTAGAAGGGACCATTATGTTTGTTGGGTTCAATGCTGATGGAACAGATGGATTTGCAGTAGTTTCTTTAATTGATATTCCCGCTAGTTCTACTATTTACTTCTCAGATAATGAATGGAATGGCTCGGTGATTGGGTTGGGAGGGGCATTTATAAATACAACTGAAGGTGAGATAACATGGTCTACGGGCGGCAGTGTAGTACCGGCAGGCACCGTAGTAAATTTTAATAGCACATCTGATGATGCTGATCTTAATTATGGGGCTTCAGTAGGGTCAATCTCAGGGGAAATTAACTTAAATGCAGCAGACGAAGTACTATATGCCTACTTGGGTTCCGATGACGTCACACCAACTAAATTTCTATCTGCAATCACCAACTCGGGATTTACATTGAGTGATGGAACATTATTAGGCACTGGATTAATAGATTTGGTTTCTGCAACAACTATCTTAGGTGATCCCGACGTGATGGTTTATACCGGACTAAGTATTTGCAATTCTACTGTCAGTGCTTGTGCTGCATTAATTGGCTTACCTATAAACTGGACAACTGACGATGGAGCTGGAGATCAGTCCAATGATGGAAATGCACCTGATTTCCCTTCAGATGTTCCCCCGTCCTTTTCTGGATCAGCATTACCAATTGAACTACATCTATTTGAAATTTCATCAACGATTGATAATTATATCTTGATTAAATGGATAACCCTTTCAGAAGTCAATAATGACTATTTTACTATAGAAAAATCAACTGACTTAATAAATTGGCAAATTGTCTCAAGAATAAAAGGTGCAGGAAATTCAGTTGTCACTCAGGAATACACACATTTAGATATTAATTCTCCAGAAAAAACTAAATACTACCGATTAAAACAAACTGACTTTGATGGAAAATTTTCTTACTCTACAATAGAAACAATAGAAATTGATGCAACTCAAACTATTAAGCTATACCCAAACCCGTCTAAAGGCATTTTCTACTTTCCATCTACTATTGTTGATCATAATGAAATAAGAGTTTTCTCGATTATTGGTGAGGATATAACGGGACAGATATATATTCAGAATTTAAGTACTGAAACTAAAATAGACTTATCCTTCCAATCGAATGGTATTTATTTTCTTCGTTTAAAAGATCAATTTCATCGAATCGTAAAATATTAGGCTTTACGCTCATCTTCCTCTGTTTTTTCCTCCGCAGCTCTTTCTGATGCTTTTACATACAACCTATTTCTTCTTTTTTTATAGATTGGAGTGAAGATGGCAATCGAAACATAAATAAGGCCTGAAACATGAGAATAATCCCCTCCAAAAAGTAATACAACTAAAATAGAAATTACACTTACGGCCATGACAAAAAGGTAGCAATGCATGTACGTTTTAGTTTCATGAATTTCTAAATCATTCAACTGCAATTGTTCCCTCTTTTTTAATGCATTTCTATAAAATGCAAAGAATATCATGTAAATACAAAATATACCTACTCCAAACCGTACCATTAGATCTGTCCATTGTTCAACCTCCATATTTGATGCAGACAATTCGTTCATTTTTATAAGAAGCGCCTCAGATTGGTCTCCCAACGCCATTTTTATCCTTAAATAGAAAAGTGTGCCGATAAAAGAGAAGAGATATTTTAACGGATAGATATAAAATAACAGCAAAAAGAGAAATAAGAAATTGAGCGTTTTGGTCAGTTTATCGGTCAAGCCATACCTCAAAAAGAATTCATTGTGTGAATTCCAAATTCCGAACAACATCATTGTACAAGCAATAAAGCCAACAAAACCATACATAGATGCTTCAAGCTCTACATAAGTTTTTGGCACTTCAGATGAAATCACTAACAAGGTTACTGAAAAAGCAAAAACAGCATCGGTCAGGTTTTCCAATCTGGTATTTCCATCACCACGATAGCGAAACCCTGATTTTGATTGATCTTTAGTATTGCTAATAAGATTTCGAAGCATCATAAATACAATTAAATTGAGGTTTGAAGATAGTAAAATTTATGTTCAGAGAATTACTGTAGCATAAATGGTCAATTTTTGTAAAAACAGTTCAACGCTTAAATAAACAAAAAACATATATTTAGCTTATGAAAAAAATTGGAATTCTGTTAGTAATCATATTACTTGCCTTCTCCTCATTCTGTCAAAGTAATGTACCTGAGGAAATTGAACAAACATTTACAATTGTAGAACAAATGCCCTTATTTGATGGAGCGACAACGCAAGAAGAAAGTACTCAAAAGGTAATGAATTATATTGAACAAAAAGCTGAAGCATCCGGCGTTACAGAAAAAGGGAATGTATTTGTAAATGTTACCATTGATTCAGAAGGAAAAGTCACTAATGCAAATATTTTAAGAGGTCTTTCGGATGAAACCAATAATGTTGCAATTACGATTATCAATAGCATGACAACATGGAAACCAGGATTTCAAAGAGGAAAAGCTGTTGATGTGATCATGAATTTTGTAGTCAGATTTAATTAATAGTTTAAAATGATAAAAAAATTAGCCTTTTTATTCCTAACAATTTTTAGCGCAGGTAGTGCTTTTGCACAATGTTCAATTTCTTCGAATAATATCTATGCATTTACTATTCAGGGAAAAAACTACGAGGTTATTAAACAAAAGCTCAATTGGACTACTGCTGCTGCCTGTGCAGTAAGTAGGAATGGATTTTTGGCAGAAATTACCTCTCAGTTGGAACAAGATAGTGTGTATTATTTTGTGAACCAAGCTGGTATTACGGCTAGCCAAACAGTAGCCCCTGATGGTGGGGGAGCATCTTATTTGTGGTTGGGCGGAAATGATATTGCTTCCGAAGGCTCGTGGGTTTGGGATGGCGATAACCAAGGGTCAACGTCTCCATTTTGGCAAGGCAAAGCCAATGGAATGCCTGTAAATGGTGCATTCACCAATTGGGGAAATGAACCAGATGATTTTAATAATAACCAAGATGGATTAGGGCTGGCCATTACCAATTGGCCATTAGGAGTAGCTGGTCAGTGGAATGATATAAGTACAGCCAATCAACTGTATTTTGTGATTGAATACCCCATCACTACTGAATTAAATGAAGAGACAAGCCAATCTAATATTGAACTTTATCCAAACCCAGTAAAAGATGAGGTGCGTATTTCAAAGCCTAGCTTTTATAATTACGTAATTACTGATTTGCAAGGTAAAGCAATTCAATCTGGAGCGGTAAGCAATCAACAAATTTCAGTTGTTGCTTTAGTCAAAGGAGTTTATTTGATTCAATTGTTTAATGAAAGTCAGGAATTGATTCATCAACAAAAGTTGGTTAAAGAATAGGTCGATTTTCTTAAAATTACTTGCCCTCTTTTTAGTCAAAAAAGTTAAAAATGAAACTTCTGCTAAGTCCATTAATTACCATAAGGCTGCTCGATTGTAAACGGAAATTAACAGTTTGTTTTTATACTTTTATCTAAATGAATTTAACTTAGACGTATAAGTGAATAAACGTACCTTTCGTTTTATTCGGATGTTGGTTGCATTTGGGATATTTTTGATAGAATAACTTTATGATCAATTATGTTTTATGTCTACCATACCGTAAAGCCCACTATTTACACGAATACTGACTCCATAAAGTAAAATTTTGAGAGGCAAATAACACACAATTCTTTACTTTTATTCATTTTTTTAAAGTTTTGTGGCGAATAATAAATAGAATGACCGTCCTTGCTTTTATGGTATTCTCTGTTAGTATCGGCAAGGCACAAATTGATTTTTCAAATTCAGCGTATTTTCTTGTTGATTCCTTGAATGAAATAGTGCTTTCAGCAGATGATTCTAGTCTAGTTATTGAAACAGTAAAAAACTATCATGCAGCTAACCATGACACCAGCAAACTGTCAATTATTGAAGAATTAGTAGATGCCTGTTGGAACGATGACCTTTGGCCCCGCTACAATCTTTACATGCTTCATAAAGCTACTGATTTGGTGGCACAAGCAGACTCTGGGTCAGCAGAATGGCGCAGGCTTCTCTATTATCAAGGCAGTGGGAATGGTGGTATTGGTTATCAATTTGATTTAGTTGGCAATACCGATTCTGCTACTGTTTATTACCTCAAAGCCCTTTCCTATTTTAAACGTGGAAATCATCCACAAGGTGAGAGTCTCATTTATGATGCGCTTGCTATGATATACGAGCTCAAAGGCGATATGCGCAAAGCCATTGATGTATACAACAAAGCTCTAAAAATTGCCGAAGCAAGCAATGATTCACTTGCCATTGCTAATGTAGCGGTAAGCTTGGGTGATTTACATGGTCAACTCCAAAATTTTACCTTGGGCAAAAAGTATTATGAATTGGCTATTAATGCGGCTCGCGCTTCAAACCAAAAACGTATTGAAGGTTTTGCATACACCTCAATAGCTACAGATTATTATGAAAATTATCAACTAGACAGTGCGAAGATATTAAGCCGAATAGGGATGAAAATCTTAGATGAATCAGGTCATGAAAATGCCAAAGGCAACGGATTTAACATTTTAGGAAATATCGCGATGTATGAAAATGAGTTGGATTCTGCGCGTTTGTTTTTTCAAGAAATGCTAAAAATTGCTTCTGAAAACCGACAACCAGAAGATGCTATTATGGCGCATAGTAATTTGAGCCGTGTAGCCTATAAAGCTACAAATTATGCAGAAGCAAAACATCATGCCCTAATTGGCTATAAAATTTCAAAATCCCACGAATTCCAAAGCTTGCTAAGCCGAACATCGAGAGACTTAGCCGAAGTTTATGCCGCAGTGGGTCAATTGGATTCAGCCTATAAATATATGCTTGAATACACTACTCTAAATGATAGTATCAAGAATGTTTCGTTGAAAAACGAAGCCTTAAAGCAGGCCATTCAATACGATTACGAAAAACAGCAACTTGTAGAAAGAACCAAACATGAAGCGGAATTAGCCGTTGCTGCAGAACGTGAAACCCGACAAAGTATTGTGATTTGGGCCGTTGCAATTATTCTAGCATTAATTAGTCTTGCCTTGATAATCAATTATTTCAGACTTCAAACGATTAAAAATCAAAAAGAACAACTAAATGAAGCTTACCATGAATTAGAACTTCGCAATCACGATAAGATTTTAGCTTCAAACCTCAAAGCATTACAGGCCCAAATGAACCCGCATTTTATCTTCAACGCGCTCAATTCTATTCAAACATTAGTATTGCATGGAGATGTGGACAGTTCTTACGACTACATTAACAAATTTGCGATGTTGATTCGCGAAACCCTTAATGCCTCGGAACAAGAGTTTATTCCAATTGAAAAAGAAATAGAAACTCTCGAGACGTATTTAAGACTAGAGAAATTGCGATTTAGAGACGACTTTAACTATGACATCAATACCCCAAGTCAATTTCCTAAAAAGTTAATCCCTCCGATGCTGATTCAACCGTTCGTTGAAAACGCATTAAAGCACGGGCTATTTCATAAAGAAACCAACAGAAAACTAAAGGTTGATATATTGATATCAGATACACTTACCTGTATCATTGAAGACAATGGTATCGGTCGTGAGGCTTCCAATAAAATCAACCAAATGCGCAATACAAACCATAAATCATACGCCATCAGCGCTATCCAAAAAAGACTAGAGTTAATGCAGGAAAAACTCAAAACTACAATAGGGGTTGTTTACGAAGACTTAAAAAAAGGCGATCAAGTTTTAGGAACTCGAGTAACGGTCAAAATCCCTCTTTTTGACCATTCCTAAAATAATCATAGCCATTCCTAAAGAATATTTTAAATACAGAAAAACAACTTGTTTATTTGAAATCAATGAAATCTATACGCGCTTTAATAATTGATGACGAAGCAAGTGCACGTGAAAATCTAACGTTGTTACTTTCACGGTTTTGTCCAAATATAGAGGTTGTTCACGCTTGTAATGTTTTACATAAAGGGGTAGACTACCTCAAAGTAAACCCGATAGATGTTGTATTTCTGGATGTTGAAATGCCCGAGCATGCTGGTTATGAAATTGTAGATTTTTTTGACGAAATTACTTTTGATATTGTGTTTTGCACCGCTTATGACAAATACGCCATCAAGGCGTTTGAAATTTCTGCCATTGATTATTTATTAAAACCCATAGATGTAGGTAGGTTAAAACAAGTGGCGCTGAAACTTGCTGAAAAGCAGCAATTCAAAATGACTCAAACGCAAGTTAATCACATCAATACCTCTTTTAGAAATACCATAAAGGTAATGAATAGAGGAGAGCGTGTTCTGCTCAAAAAATCTGATATTATAGCCATTGAAGCACAATCTGCATACTCTGTCATACATACTACCAATAAACAATATACGGCAAGTAAAAACATAGCTCAACTGGAAGAAGAACTAAAAGAAGACCTATTTTTCTATCGTTGCCAGAAATCTTGGATGGTCAATTTGAATTACATTCAAAGTGTCAACAAGACCAATCGCACTGTTCATTTATCGCAAGGAATTGAAGCAAAAGTATCGCGTCAAAAGGCAAAAGAATTCTACGAGATGGTTCGCTTATAAATGCACTTCCTCAAATAAAATTTGCACTTCCTCAAAGCTATTTCTAGAGCTTCTCTGATGGAATTAAGTTTGCGTAAAACTTTAATTAATTCCAAAAATCAAAAAAATGAAACGAATTTTACTTAGTCTTACTCTTTTGGCAAGTAGCTACTTGAGTGCACAAACCATCATCTATGTAGATAAAGACGCTACAGGTTTTAACAATGGAATTTCTTGGTTAAGTGCTTACACTAGCTTAGAAACCGCATTAGACAACAACACGGTAACAGGTGCGCTCATTTGGATTGCTGAAGGGACCTATACGCCATCTTCAAAAACGAGTTATTTTCACATTCGCCATGGTGAAAAGCTCTACGGTGGTTTTAATGGAACTGAAACTTCGCTTTCTCAACGTAATCCATCTATACATGAAACACGGTTAAGTGGAGACATAAACGGAGATGACTCTACATATAATACACTCGACAATGCTAATCGCGTAATTAGAATAAATCCACTCGACCCAGCTTCTTCTTCGAATGGTGATGAAGTGGTTCTTTTAGATGGTTTAACGATTTCAGATGCAAACAGCTCAAGCACTACAGGTGGCGGAGTTGGTACTGATTATCCGGGAGTTTACCAGAAAGGAATCCGTATGTACAACTGTATTTTTGAAAACAACATTCAATACAGTCAAGCGGCATTTAATTTCTATACAAGCTACAAAGATCCTGTTTTAGAGGTTTCTAATTGTATCTTTAGAAACAACCACAGTTATACAAGTTATTTACTTGAGTTTAGAGTTACCCATAGCTACCAGAATAACAGTTATGCAACCTTTACCAATAATCTGTTTGAAAACAACGATATTATTCTTGACGTAACCTCAGGTGGTGGAATCGGTGGTAGATTTACGAATTTGTCTACAGATGAGTTCCACATTCAATACACCAACAACACTTTTATTAGCAATAAAAATGATGAAGATAATTTCTATAAAACCTTGTTTGTTGTAGAAAGAGCCAACAACTTTAATTCAGACGTTACTGTTGACATGGACAACAACCTATTTTTTGACAATGAAAATTTAGACAGTATTGTCATGAATAACAATGCGCTCACTTATACAAAGTATATAGATACCAACTGTAAAAACAATGGCGGAGATTGGGTTGAATTAAACAATTTAACAGGTAGTATTGTAAACACTGCTTCTCCTTTTGCAAACTACGCTACAGGTGACTTTAGACCTACAGCTAGTTACTCCACTCAAGGAGATACGGCTTCATATCTTTCAATTTGGACTGCTTACGATTTGGCAGGAGAAGATCGTATGGATTATGTAAACGGAACCATTGCCATTGGTGCTTATGAAAGAGGTGTTACTACCGGGCTTACAGATATGAATTTAGATAATCCTTTTCAGCTTTACCCTAACCCAGCGCAAGACTTTTTACAAGTATCGCAAGATTTTGGTGGTGAAGTTTTAATTGCCATTCACGACCTTAGGGGTGCAAAAGTTAAAAGTGAAATACTGCGCGGAAAGAATGCTACTATTTCACTTCACGGATTAATGCCAGGTTATTACTTTATTTCTTTAAGTAGTAAAGAAGGTGTAGGCACTAAAAAATTTATAAAGCTGTAACTATAAAACTGACAATGATCTACAGTTAGCCATTTGTGAAATTTTATAAGTAAGGCCTCATACTAAAACCTCAAGTATTTTACTTGGGGTTTTTCTTTTTTTGCCCAGAATGATTTCAAATTATATAAAAGAAATATCTTAAAAACGCCCTTCTGAAAATCAAAAGGGCGTTTTGGATTTTGTGCAATGAGAATTACCTCCTCAACACATACTTCATATTTACTTTCTTGTCTAAAAATGAAGCCAATTCAGCAATTGGCATGCGCTCTTGCTCCATGGTATCTCTGTCTCTAACAGTTACCGTGTTGTCTTCCAATGTTTGGTGGTCAACTGTAATGGCAAATGGAGTTCCGTTTGCATCGTGAATTCTATAGCGCTTCCCAATCGCGTTTTTCTCATCGTATTGGCAAGTCATGTCCAACTTCAATTCATCTAAGATTTCTCTCGCTTTCTCTGGCAATCCATCTTTCTTTGTCAATGGCAATACCGCCACTTTCGTAGGAGCTAGAAATGCAGGAATCTTTAGCACAACCCTTGAATTTCCATCTTCCAATTGCTCTTCTTTATACGAATCTGAAAGGATACTTAAAAACAAACGATCCAATCCAATTGAAGTCTCAATCACGTAAGGCACATAGCTTTCATTAATTTCCGGATCAAAGTATTGTAATTTTTTACCTGAGTGAATTTCATGTTGCTTCAAATCGAAATCAGTACGAGAATGAATTCCTTCTAACTCTTTAAAACCAAATGGAAAATTGTATTCAATATCGGAAGCAGCATTGGCATAATGTGCCAGTTTTAAGTGATCGTGAAAGCGGTAGTTTTCTTGTGCGATTCCAATTGCTTTATGCCATTTAATTCGCTCTTCTTTCCAGTAGTCGTACCATTTCATTTCTTCGCCAGGTCGAACGAAAAATTGTAATTCCATTTGCTCAAACTCACGCATTCTGAAAATAAACTGGCGAGCAACTATTTCATTTCTAAACGCTTTACCGATTTGTGCAATCCCAAAAGGAATTTTCATTCTGCCGGTTTTTTGAACGTTTAAGAAGTTTACAAAAATCCCTTGTGCCGTTTCTGGACGTAAATAAATCTTGTTTGCACCTTCCGCAGTTGAACCCATTTCAGTAGAAAACATCAGGTTAAACTGACGCACATCCGTCCAGTCTTTAGATCCACTAATCGGGTCAGCTATTTCCAGATCGATGATGAGTTGCTTAACATCAGCCAAGTCTTCATTTTCCATAGCTGTTTTAAACCGGTTTTCTACTTCGTCTATTTTAGCTTGGTTTGCTAACACTCGTTGATTTGTTGCTAAAAACTCTTCTTTATTAAAAGCTTCTCCAAAACGTTTTTCAGCTTTAGTCACTTCTTTATCGATTTTCTGACGGATTTTTTCTACCCAATCTTCAATCAAAACATCAGCACGATAGCGCTTCTTAGAAGTTTTATTGTCAATTAATGGATCGTTGAATGCATCGGTATGACCAGAAGCTTTCCAAGTAGTTGGATGCATAAAAATAGCAGCATCAATCCCTACAATATTTTCATGCATCTGCACCATGGCTTTCCACCAATATTCGCGCAAATTTTTCTTCAACTCTACGCCATTCTGACCATAGTCATAAACGGCACTTAGTCCATCATATATTTCACTCGATTGAAAAACGTAGCCATACTCTTTTGCATGACCAATGATGTTTTTAAATAAATCTTCATTCGTATTTGCCATGGCGCAAAAGTAATGGATAAATCAAAATTGCACTAATTTCTAGTAGGTTTTGGCACAATAAAATCTATTAAATTTGCCTTATGATAATGGTAGATGACATCCTGCTCTCTGAGGAGCTTTTTGAGAAGAAATTTGTGTGTGATTTAAACGCTTGCAAAGGCGCTTGCTGTGTGGAGGGCGACTCAGGTGCGCCTGTAGAAGCTGATGAGGTCGATAAAATTTCTGAAGCTTACGAACAAGTAAAACATTTATTGCGACCAGAAGGGATCGCTGCTATTGAGAAGGATGGTCCTTTTGTGGTTGATTATGATGGAGAGTATGTGACTCCGCTGGTAGAAGGTAAGGAATGTGCTTATACTATTTTTGATAAAAGCGGTACTGCAAAATGTGGACTAGAAGAAGGCTTTAATCAAGGATTAACGACATGGAAAAAACCAGAATCATGCAGTTTATATCCCATTAGAATTGGAAAACTTAAGTACCATCAATCATTGAACTATCACCAATGGGACATCTGTAAGCCCGCTTGCGAATGTGGAGGTAAGCTCGATGTTAAAGTATTCCGATTTCTAAAAGGGCCGCTGACTACTAAATATGGCGCTGCATTCTATCAGCAACTCGAAGAAGTGGACAAATTGTTAACCGACGAAAAAGACGGTAAAATAGAATTTGAAAATGGAGACGAGATATAATTCTAATAACCATAATTATTAGTTGTAAATGGTTGATTAAAATTGCTCCGCAATTCCTTTAATTGAAATTAGACTGATTGAATCAAAGAATATTGATGAATTAACTTATTTTGAAATCACCAACTTCTTAGTTAAGACTTTGGAACCTGAAATAAAACGTAACAAATACATGCCATTTGCTAGGTTGTATATCGAAAATTCATTTATACCTGGAATGCAGTTACGTGAAGAAACGAATTTACCGTTAGAGTCATAAAGGTTTAATTCACCAAAATTAGTCACTTCTACTTTGAAATCTCCGTTACTCGGATTCGGATAGATTTTGAATAGATCAGATTCAAAACTTTGTAATTCTACACTATAACAGTCTGTGATGTCAATACAGTTGTAGTACGTAAGTTGTAATGCATAAAGACCACTTCTATTGTATGTAAAAAGCCGATCTGTAGCTCCTGCGATGGGGGCGTAATTATTATCACAATCTAACCATTGGTATGACGCAACAGTATCATTTGATAAGAGAGAATTAAAAAGCGTGGTATCAATACTAGGATCTGCTTTAGCTATCTGGGTGTTAATTATACTATCACAGCCCAAAGTAGAAGATAATGTATCCCTGTAAATACCCGAATTGCTGTAGAATTTACTCCCGACCTTAATCCTATCTTCTAAACATAAATGAACTGATTGATTCGTTTCAATTTTTGGGCTGATTGATAAATTAGTTGAAATAATACTATCGCAACCATTGGAAGCTTGCAGCGTATCTAGGTAAACACCACTGTTGGTGTAAACATTATCTCCAATAGTAATGCTTTCGCCAAAACACAGAACAATACTTTGATTAATTATCATTTGCTGATTCACTAAAAGAGTTGTATTGACTAAGCTGTCACAGCCTAAATAGGTAACTAATGTGTCAGAATAGTTTCCTGAAATTTTATATGTATTCAGACCAACCAGTATGCTATCTCCTTCACAAAATTCAAAAGATTGGTTTGTTATTTTATTGGAATTGACGGTCAATTGAGTATGGATGATGCTATCGCAGCCACTTTGAGTTTGCAGCGTATCTTGGTAATTCCCTGATGTGGTATAGAACTTTTGAGCAATTTGAATACTATCTCCATGGCAGATGGTAAAGGTATCCGAAGTAGTTTGAATAGGATCTACCTTAATTTCTATCACAAAAATACTATCACAACCATCGGTCATTGGGAATCTAAAATCGAAATAACCTTGTGTTTTGTAGGTCTGATTTTTTATAACAACACTATCTCCATCGCAAAATCGATGTTTTAATGTGTCAGTCTTTAAAGGCTTTACATAGAGTTGTGTGGTCACTAGACTGTCGCAACCGTCAAAAGCTACATAAGCATCAATGTAATTGCCTGTTATTTTATAAACATTATTGCCAATGACTAAGCTGTCAGCTCCGCAAATAGTATCCTGTTTAATTGATTTTTTAATGGTGCATGGGCTTAACTTGTGAAGGTAAGTGTTCGTTCCACCCTTTGAAACTCGAATTTCTATTCCATTTCCAGGATTGAAATCAACGGTATCACTGAAGATTCCGTTTGTGTAGACATTATTATAGTGGTCAATGGCAAGTGAGTTAGATCTTCCACCACCTTTTCCATTTATAAATTTCACCCAACTGCTATCTTGCTTAAGATCCAAACAGTATATAAATTTGCTGGTTTGATTGAATGTTGGTGTATTCATTGTAAGCGAAGAAATGCTATCAAAATTAAAGGTAGCTTTCCCCGTAAAATCTCCTGTTGAATAGAGTTTATCGCCTTTATTATTGATGGAAAATAAATTGAATCCTAAGTCGTTAAGCTCTGTTATGAAACTTGCTCGCTCCATAGTTCCATCAGGTTGTATTTTGCAAAGTAAAGTGCCACTATTTTTATTACCATCAACAGTTATTTTTGTAGAATTATAATATGGTGCGGAGCTCATTCTACTCATAAGATAGAGATTGTCAGATTGGTTTAAATCAATCCCGATAAGCTGATCATAATCAGGGGAGCCTATACTATTTGCCCATATTAATTTTCCCGAGGTGTCTAATTTGCAAATAAAATTTGATATATTATTAACTGAATAAATAGTAATTGCTCCTGTATCTGAATCGAAAGAGAGTGAATCATATAAAGAGCCAGCTAAATAAATATTACCCAACCTATCAACTTCCAAATGGTCTGTATCATAATTATAGACATAATGAAGCTGACCGAAATTCTTAACCCATTTGAGCATGCCATCATTTGTTAATTTCACCAAATAGGTATTAAATTTTCCAGTATTGATGTTTTGAGAATTATAGACAGAATTAAGATAAAAGAAATTAGAACTAGGGTCAAAATCAACAGTATCTGTAAAGACGCCTGTTATTATAACATCTTGATTGTTATCAATTTCAATTGATAAGCCTCTATTTAACTCATAATAGGGTAAAGGTAAAACGTTCTTTTGCTCAAAGGATTTCGCCCAATCAAAATCGCCATTCGCTGACAGTTTACAAACAAACGTTTCTATAGTTGAAAATATATTTATAGTGTCTCCTAAGACATACTGATTGATTGGGTCGGGATCAAAATCTACCTGACCACCAAAGTCTCCTGTTAAATAAATATTGCCTGAAGAGTCCAACTCCATTGAACGAACTATGCAGTAGTAGCTGGAATGTATTTCCATTGCCCAAATTAAATTTCCAGATGAATTATGTTTTAATATATATATCGAGCTTAGAGTTCTCTGTTGGGAATTATTTATGAGCAGCGTAGTGTCTATTAAAAGGCTGTCCTGAAATTGCCCTGCTGAATATACATTCCCAAATTTGTCAGAGAGAATTTGATTGCATTGGGTAGAAGTGTTGGGTGAAAATGTCTTTACCCAATCAAATTGTTGAGCTTTAGTTGAAAGTAAAGTCAATAAAAAAAGAATCGTAACAATGGAACTTTTCATAAAAGGAGTAGGCTGATAGAATTTAGAAGTTGGTTCTTCAAACGCTGATTAGTTCCAATTAGTATTTTTTAACAATGGTTTTTAAGAAGTTGATAATTTACTCGCTGTCGAAAATGAAGATGAGATTTAATCATTATTAAAAATGTAATGTACTGTTGGTTAGATAACCACAAAACTCACGAAGAATTCACAAATTCCACAAAAGGAAGAGTGATTATCCAATCGACTTATTGGCAGATTAAATCATTGCCAATAAATAATACGAAGTATTACATCATTGCTAAATTGACTTACAAGCTCGCCAGTAAGCGAGTTAACCAATGCATTTATTGACTGATTGAATTCTAATGGATTCAATGTCTATTTTTGAACGTTGAATTTAATATTACTGAGCAATTAATTAATAATTAGCAAATTAAATCTCCACCCAATCGCCATGCTGTTTGATTAAATCAATCAACGCATCTACTGCTTCTAATTCAGGTACGTTCTTACGAACCACTTCTTTCTCTTTGTACAAGGTGATTTTTCCTGGACCTGTTCCTACATATCCATAATCGGCATCAGCCATTTCGCCTGGACCGTTTACTATACAGCCCATGATGCCAATTTTTACACCCTTTAGGTGATTGGTTTTAGCTCTAATTTTAGCGGTCGTTTCTTGCAAATCGAATAATGTTCGTCCGCAAGAAGGGCATGAAATATATTCTGTTTTTGAGATTCGAGTTCTAGTTGCTTGTAGAATTCCAAATGCAGTAGAATTCATAAACTGCTTGGAACCACAATTGTTGGCATCAATCCATATACCATCTCCTAAACCATCAATCAACAAAGCACCAAAATCTGTAGCTGAATACAATTGGAATTTATCATCAGTTAAATCATTGTAGTTACGTTTGATTATAACAGGAGTCGAGCATTCATTATTTATCAGTTCGATAAACATTCGTCGTTGCTCCGCCATTCCGTGTTCGTTATCTGTTTCAATAACCAACACTGCAGTCGGATCATTCTCTAGTGTTTCCATGAAAAGCTCTGAAAGTTCTTCTATTCTGGCGTTGATGAAATTTAGTTGAGGAGAATGAAAATCTGTCTCTAAATAATCGTCTACGCTAAACAATGGATAAAGTCGTGGTTTATCGGTTTGTTTTTGCCAATTTTTAGCCGATGTAACCAAACCAAGGGTCCCAGGAATTTCGAAATCAACGGTATTATTTCCGATAAAAATATAGTCACATGCTAAATCAGAAATAGTGTATTTGTCTAATGAAACAGAATAATTGTAACCAAAAGGAAAGAGACTGGCAGCAGTTATTTTTTCACGGCCACTAAGATCTCCGAACACAATAGGATGATGCTTTCCACCAATATTGACTACTTCTCTTGAAGCCCTTCTTTTATACTCATATGGGTTAATTGGATTAATCGAAATAGGTGGAATTGGTTTATGATTTTTTCTTTTCTCGTAGCGCTCTGCCAGAGCTTTTGCCACAGGAATTTCTGCTTCAGGCTCTTCTGTCAATGAAACTCTTATGGTGTCACCAATACCGTCTTCCAATAATGTTCCAATTCCTACGGCTGACTTTATTCGCCCATCTTCCCCGTCACCAGCTTCTGTTACTCCTAGGTGAAGTGGGTAATTCATGCCTTCTTCTGCCATTTTTATAAGCAAAAGTCGATAGGCTTGAACCATCACTTGAGTATTGCTTGCTTTCATAGATAACACAATATTTTTAAAGTCATGCTTTTCGCAAATCCTTAAAAATTCTAACGCAGACTCTACCATTCCCACTGGTGTATCTCCGTATCTGCTAAGTATTCTGTCTGAAAGCGAACCATGATTGGTTCCAATTCTCATCGCCACATTTTCTTCCTTACAAATTTTTACTAAAGGAGTAAAACGTTCTTCTATTCTTTCAAGTTCCTTTTGGTAGGTTTCATCCGTATAATCGATGTTTTCGAACTTCTTTTTATCGGCATAGTTACCTGGATTAACCCTTACTTTTTCAATTATTCTAGCAGCTATTTCTGCAGCATTTGGAGTAAAGTGAATGTCTGCCACCAAAGGTGTTTTATAACCTTTAGCACGAAGAGCCTCTTTTATTGCTCTCAGGTTTTCAGCCTCCTTTTTACTTGGTGCCGTAATTCTTACATATTCACACCCAGCTTCTATCATTCGAATAGACTGCGCCACAGTTTTTTCAGTGTCCATAGTATCCGTTGTCGTCATCGATTGAATACGAATAGGATTAGTTCCACCTAATGGCACCTCACCAATTGTTACTTCTCGACTAGGAACTCGATTAAACTGTGTTAAGCTTTTTACATAATAATGATTGGATGGAAGATAGTTGCTCATATTAGAATTGCAAAAAAAATAGCACATCAAAAGTAACATTTTGGGATGCGCTTTTGTTGATTTGAGGGGTTAAATTATTAAAATCTGATTTTGAATAAAAAATGAACTTTTATTCATCTATTGATTTGTTTAATAGATATAGTAATATGCACAATTGGTCGAATTTACATAAATATAGACATCCTATAAACTAATAATTTACGTAGATTTAAGGTGTAATAAAAAAATCCTAGTGCAAACCGACCAAGTGACCAACCAAAATCCAAATGCTCCAATCGCTCAATATAAAGAGGGCTGGTTGGAAATAAACTATTCAACAAATTCTGAAGATGCATTATATGATATCTGTGATTTAAGTGGCTCCATTCTTAAATCTGGACACATCAAAGGCACAGAAAAAATAGATGTTTCAAATCTTCCTAAAGGAATTTATATCTTATACATTATAGACGAAGGAAAAGTAATTAAAGAAAAAGTTCAATTTTAATTATTTAGCACTATTAAGCGCTCTTCATTTTAGGTTTATGGCTGACTAAATAAACTCCTACAAAGATTAACAGTGCACTAAACAACTTTAAAAAATTCAATTCATCCTGTCCAATAAATAAGGCGACCATCGTGGCTACTATGGGTTGAGAGTATATATAAATACTAACAACAGAAGGATTCACAGATTTTAATGCATAAATGTTAAACAAATAGGCAAAAAACGTTGTGGCCACCACTACGAAACTAAACGCTAACCATGTATTAGTGGTAAAAGTACTCCATTCAATTGCCTTGAATTGATTGAAACCAAAAGGAAAAACAAAAAGAAAACCAAAAAGGAAGACCCATTTAATCACAGTTAAAGGTTCATACTTTTTCATCAAAGGTTTTACCATCACTAAATAAATGGCATAAGAAGTAGCATTTATAAAAATGAAGAGGTCTCCTATGATAGTGTCTGTGCTAATAGTTAAACTTTTGTTGAATAAAATTAATCCAACAGCACCCGTTAATCCCATAAAAATTCCTCCTAACTTCAATCCATTAATTCGCTCTTTCAAAATGATGGATGACATAATTAATACCAATACAGGATTGCATGTCATGATGATAGCAGCGTTTATGGGGGATGTGATATTTAATCCGTAAAAGAAACTCAATTGGTTTCCTGCAACACCAAATGCTCCACAAATAAATAATCGCCAATAATCTTCGCGTTCTATTTTTTCACCTTTCATGAAAACGGTCAATCCCCAAAACAAGAGGAGGGCACCTAAAACTCTGCAAAATATAAAGCCAAAAGGTTCAATAAATTCAGGCATCACTAACTTGGCTATAGAGTAATTGACCCCATAAATTAGGTTGGCACCTAATAATGCAAGGTGAGCTTTTACAGTTTTATTTATCATTTGTTATTGATAGCGGCATCTGCAGCTGCTACATTTTTAGTAGCATTTCCAACGAAAATTTGACCTTCGAACAGAATAACTGGGCGCTTTAAAAAAGTGTATTCTTCCAGAATGTAATTTTTATAGTCTTCTTCAGATAATGCCTTGTCCTTTAAACCAAGTGCTTTGTATTTTAAGGCACGACGGCTAAATAAACTTTCATAACTGCCACTTAAATTTTTCATTTCTTCTAACTCTTCGGCGGTAATTTTATTAGTTTTGATATCAATCAGTTCAAATCTATCAGAAAGATTTAATTGCTTGATTATTTTTACACACGTATTGCAAGACGGAAGATAGTAGACTTTTTTCATGGCTTAAAAGAAGAGTTTTAGTTCCTTTGAGTTGCAAAAGTAAAGTTCTAATTTGAAACATATCGAACCAAATGGCCGAAAGTCCAAAAGCACTTAAATTATTTTCTCCTGGTCGTATCGCAATCGCCATACTCTTGGGGGTGAGTGTAGCTACTTATCAGGTGGTTGATAGTTTCGATATCAAAGCTTTTGAAGCCGTTCAATGGACGTGGTATTCTACTTTTTGGATTATTGTTGCTGTAATCATGATGGCCATTCGAGACCTAGCTTATATGTATCGAATTCGGGTTTTGACAGATTATCAAATAAGTTGGCGAAACAGTTTTGATACCATTATGCTTTGGGAATTTGCCTCAGCGATTACGCCTTCTGTTGTGGGAGGTTCAGCAGTGGCAGTATATATTGTCAATAAAGAAGGAGTCAAGATTGGTAGATCTACTGCTGTAGTAATGACTTCAGCTATGTTGGATGAATTGTTTTACATTCTGATGGTTCCCATCATTATTCTAGCAGTCGGTTATTCTAATCTCTTTCCGGTAGAGATGGAAAAAACGATATTTGGAGTAACTTTAGGCACTGCAGGAATTTTTATTGTTGGATACTTATTCATTGTTTTTTTAACGAGTGTCATTACTTACGCCATCTTTTTTCGTCCAAGAGGGTTTAAATGGATTTTATTGCAAATTTTCAAATTGCCGTTTTTGCGAAAGTGGAGATCCTCAGCAGCCGAAACAGGAGACGAAATCATTGTAACTTCAAAAGAACTAAAAGGAAAACCCAAACGGTTTTGGATAAAGTCGTTTGGTGCTACTTTAGTTTCATGGACTGCAAGATATTGGGTGGTCAACTTTATCATATTGGCTTTTATTCCAGTCACTGATCATTTATTAATTTACGGTAGACAATTAGTGATGTGGGTCATTATGCTCATTAGCCCTACACCCGGTGGTGCGGGTATTGCCGAGTTGGCATTCTCAGGATTTCTTCGCGACTTTATTCCTATCGGATTGATCGCAGCCTTGGCTTTAGTGTGGCGATTAATTAGCTATTACCCCTACTTATTTATTGGAGCGATTATTTTACCAAAGTGGATCAAAAAAACGCATTCTTAACCCTTGTTAATATTGCCTTAAATTGGATTTGAAGGCTTGAAAATTGATTAACTTCGAAGTCTATTATATAGAATTTTAAATTCGGTGACTACAATATGGAGAGTAAGGATATGAAATTTGGGACAAAAGCAATTCATGCTGGATTAGAACCTGATTCAGCTACTGGTGCTGTAATGACACCAATTTATCAAACCTCTACTTATCATCAAGAAGCACCCGGTATTCATAAAGGTTTTGAATACTCGAGATCCGGAAATCCTACTCGTTACGCATTGGAACAAAATATAGCCGCTCTTGAGAATGGAAAGTTTGGATTCTGTTTTGGAAGTGGGATGGCAGCTATTGACGCTGTTCTAAAAATGTTACAACCCGGAGATGAAGTGTTGTCCACTAATGATTTGTATGGAGGTTCTTATCGCCTTTTTACAAAAATATATGCTCAATTTGGAATCAAATTCACCTTCATCAGCATGAGTGAAATGAGTGAAGTCGAAAAACACGTTACTGAGCAGACAAAAATACTTTGGGTAGAAACTCCTACCAATCCCATGATGAGTATTCTTGATATTGGTGCCGCTGCAGAAATTTCTAAAAAATATCAATTAACACTAGTCGTTGACAATACATTTGCTTCTCCTTATTTACAAAATCCACTTGACATAGGTGCGGACATAGTGATGCATTCCGTTACTAAATATATTGGTGGTCATTCAGATGTTGTAATGGGTGCCTTAATAACCAATGATGAGAGAATTGCTGATCAATTGTATTTTATTCAAAAAAGTTCAGGTGCCATTTGTGGGCCGATGGATAGTTTTTTGGTCTTAAGGGGTATTAAAACGCTACATTTAAGGATGCAGCGCCATTGTGAAAATGGGAAAGCGGTGGCTTACTATTTAAAAAATCACCCCAAAGTAGATAAGGTCTATTGGCCTGGGTTTGAAGATCACCCAGGTCATAAAATTGCCAAGGCGCAAATGAGTGATTTTGGTGGAATGATCTCATTTACCATCAAGGGAAATAAAAAAGATGATGCATATACATTCTTATCCAATTGTAAAGTATTTACTTTAGCCGAATCTTTAGGAGGAGTAGAATCATTGTTGTGTCATCCTGCTACAATGACGCATGCTGCAATTCCGAAAGAAGAGCGTGAAAAAATTGGAGTAGTAGAATCATTAATTCGCATGAGTGTAGGAGTAGAAGATATTGATGATTTATTATCAGATATCGAAAACTCATTAAGTTTAATATAATCGTTACCGATGAAGAATAGTCGTTTTGCCGTAATAGGATTGGGGCAGTTTGGAAATGTCATTGCTAAAAAACTCTCTGAAAGAGGAGCTGAAGTAATTGCGATTGACAATAGTGAGAGTAATATTGAAGATATTTCTGATGATGTAGCCCTTGCTATTTGTATGGATGCTACGGATAAGAAAGCCTTGATGGCTCAAAATATTCAAGATGTAGACGCAGTGATCATTTGTATTGGTGAAGATTTTGAGGCCTTGTTACTGTCCACTGTTTACTGCCAAGAGTTGAAAGTAAAGCGAATTATTTCTCGTGCAAACGATGCACAACAACGTCGTATTCTAGAGAAAATGGGAGTTGAAGAAATTCTATCTCCAGAAGACGAAGTAGGGAAAGTAGTAGCAGAGCGATTAATGAATCCATCAGTGGTTTCAGTATTGCAATTACCTGATGATTACGAAATTGCCGAGGTTAAGGCGCCTAAAGGGGTTTTGAATAGATCACTTCAAGACATCGACTTAAGAGGAAAGTACAAGCTAAACTTGGTTACTATTAAACGAGAGTATGAAGTAAAGTCTGAGGAAGGCGAAAACGTCTTTGATCAGCACATTATCGGAGTCCCTACCCCTGAGACAATTATTTATGAAACAGACACCATTGTAGTATTCGGTACCACAAAAGATATCGGGCGATTTATAGACATAAATCAATAGAATGAAGTATATATTTATAACTGGAAGCAGCAAGGGTTTGGGAAAAGCTCTTGCTGAACTTTTTTTAGAGCAATCCAATACACAAGTAATTGGAATAGCCAGAACTTGCACAATTCAACATGAAAACTATACCCATCACCCATTGGATTTATCCAATCCAGAAATGGTAAACAGTTTTACATTCCCACAATTAACTGATGCTGAAGAAATTTTATTGATCAATAATGCAGGAATGCTCAATCCCATCAAAAAGATAGGGACATTTTCTGCTGAAGAAGTTTCTAGAAACATCCAAGTTAACCTTACATCTCCCATAGTGTTAAGCAATCATTTTATAAAACAATTCCAACAGTTGGAATGCAAACGAATGATTATCAACATAAGTAGTGGAGCTGGAAAAAAGCCAATCGATGGTTGGGCTGCATATTGCTCTACTAAAAGTGGGCTGAATATGTTTTCGGAAGTTATGCAAGCCGAACAAAATTTAATTTCGTACGTCTATAAAAGAATAAGGGTGATTGCTCTTTCTCCTGGAGTAATTGATACTGAGATGCAAGCCGAAATACGGGAGTCCAACTCTTCTGATTTCTCGGCTGTGGAACAGTTTAAATCATATAAACAAAATGGAGAATTGCAATCTGCACAACAAACCGCGGGGAAAATAATTAGTAATTTGCACCTCCTTTTCGACAAAGAAAATGTTATTTGTTCATTAAGAGATTATTAAAATGATAAAAAAAATATTCATCGCATTTTTAGCTTTAGTAGCTTCCATAAATGCTAATTCTCAATCTGTTAGACCATGCTCAACAGATGAAATGAACGAGCTATATATTAAAGAACACCCAGAAGAAGCTGCCGCTATTCATAAAGCAAAAGAAGAATTGCTAGAAAATGCCGCTAATTTTGAAAAACAAAATAAAGAAAAAGCTGGTACGGTTTACACTATTCCAATTGTGTTTCATGTTCTGCATCAAGATGGTCCGGAGAATATCACTGACGAGCAGATTTATGACTGCGTAAGAGGTATCAATGAAGATTTTAGAAAAATGAATAAAGATACCACTTCAATTGTCCCTGCTTTTAAAGGAATTGCAGCTGACATGGAAATTCAAGTGGCATTACCTACATTAGATCCAAATGGCAATTGCACAAACGGCATTGACCGAATTTATACCAGCGAAACCAATAGCGGAACTAATGCTTCAAAATTGAATCAATGGCCTAGAGACAAATATTTAAATGTATGGGTAGTAAAAGTGATTAGCAGTGGAGCTGCAGGGTATGCCTATTATCCGTCAAGTACTGTTTTTAATCCTTCAATTGACGGAATTGTTGTACTGAACAACTATGTTGGCAGTATTGGAACAAGCGTGCCTGGAAGATCAAGAACACTAACTCATGAAATTGGACACTACTTAGATTTACCACATTTATGGGGTAGCACTAATGATCCTGCCGTTCAAAGCAATTGTAATTCTGATGATGGCATTGCAGACACTCCAAATACAATCGGTTGGGAGAGTTGTAATTTATCAGGAACTACTTGCGGTTCATTGGATAATGTTCAAAACTACATGGAATATAGTTATTGTTCCAGAATGTTTACTGCCGGCCAAGGAACTAGAATGAGAGCTACAATGACCAGTTCCGTTGCAGGTAGAAATAATTTATGGTCGGCAGCCAACCTAGCTGCAGCAGGAATAGGATTACCTCAACAATTATGTGCAGCGGATTTTAATGTTGATCAAAAAATGGTTTGTGTTGGTGATACAGTCATTTTTGCTGACCGTTCCTACCACACACCAGACACATGGGATTGGAGGCTTATTGGCGGAACTCCTTCTAATAGTACAATGCGAAACCCAGAAGTATCTTACAGCCAACCAGGACAATATGGAGCTTCATTAAATGTACAAAAAGGTTCTATCTCTAAATCGGTTTCAAAAACAAATATGGTGAGGGTATTATCGAATGTTGCGGATACCATTACAGCTTCTTTCACAGAATCATTTGAAGATCCGAATTTCTTAACAGAAAAATACATTTTTCAAGATGGGTTCAGTAATGGGAAGTTTGAGGTGTTCAATAGCGCTGCAATCACAGGGTCTAATTGCATTTATTTCAACAATCGAGCAGACAACGTCTCCTATCAAAATGTTTCCTTCATCACTCCATCGTTTGATTTATCCGTTTTAAGTAGCCCAAAGCTTAGATTTTATTATGCCTACTCTACAATAGATGGTAATAGTAATGATGAATTCAACATCTATTCGTCTACTGATTGTGGTAAAACATGGTCTCCAAGAATTGGTTTTGTAGGAAATTTGATGGCAACAGCTGCACCAACAACTGGTGTATTCGTCCCATCAGGTCCATCAGAGTGGGTCACATACACCATACCACTTCCTTCTATTAACTTCAGTGACAACGTACGATTCAAAATTGAATTTAAAGGTTCTGACGGAAATAATTTTTATCTAGACGATTTCAATGTGTCTGGCACAAAAGTTGGGCTCAATAGCAATAGTATCGCTTCTGGGAGCGTTTCTATTTTCCCAAATCCAGTATCCTCCGGGGATGTAACAGTTAGTTTAATAGCTAATCAAGACATTGCTAAATTATACTTTGAGGTATATAGTATAGAGGGTGTAAAAATTTCTGAATTTGAAAGTAGCAATATTAAAGCTGGACCATTCCAAACAGCAATAGCTACAAAGGGTTTGACAAGTGGTATGTATTTAATAAGAATGAAAATTGACAATAAGTGGATCAATAAAAAACTATTGATCAAATAATTAAACAAGTAAAAATGAGAAAATTAATTAAAATAGTAGCGGTTACATTTTTAGGATTTGCTTTTCACCCGACTAGTGCCCAAAAATGTGGAACAGATCATTCTGTATACGAGCAAATGATGCAAGACCCTGCTGGTAGAAAACAGTTACAAAAAATATACGAAGAGGCGCAAATTGCTCCAAGTGGAAATAAAGCTCCCAAAATAATAATCCCTGTTGTCGTTCATGTTATTCATAGTAATGAAAGAGGGAACATTTCTCTAGCTCAAATTCAAGACGGAATAGATAAGATCAATGTCGATTTCAATAAGTTGAATGCCGACACCAATTTAATTCGACCCGTATTCGCAAATTTATCAGGTAGAGCTGATATTGAATTTCGTTTGGCGAAGATCGACCCTAATGGACAATGTACTGAAGGTGTCACAAGAGTGAACTCAATGCTAACATTTAATCAAAGAAATGAAGTGAAGGCTTTGGCTCAATGGGATGAAAACAAATATTTCAATGTGTGGTTAGTGAACTCTATTGCTTCTAGTGGTGGAACTGGTACCACATTAGGGTATGCACAATTTCCATTTTCAACTACTTCTGCTTCTTTGAATACTTATGGTATCGTAGTTAGACATGACGAATGGGGAGGTATTGGAACTGCTCAAGGTGGAAATGGTAGAACAGTAACTCACGAAATGGGGCATTGCTTCAATTTACTTCACACTTTTCAAAGTGGCTGTGGATCGAATTGCTCAAGTAGTGGTGACAGAATTTGTGACACTCCACCTGCAGCAAATGAAACTTTTGGATGTAATACTTCAAACAACACTTGCTCCAATGATGCTTCTGGACCATCCGCTTTTACAACAAATGTACCGGATCAAATGGAAAACTACATGAGTTATGATGATTGCCAATACATGTTTACCGAAGGTCAAGTAGCGGTAATGCGAGCTACATTGTCTTCTGCAAGTTATCCTTGGTTACAAAATTTAGTTTCTGCTTCCAATCTAATTGCAACAGGGACAAATGATGGATATGTAACTCAGCCCTGTGCTCCTATCGCATATATGGAGAGCCCCAAAAGTCTAGTTTATGCTTGTGTAGGTGATACTGTTCAATTCACTGACAACTTCTCCTATAATGGTGTTCCAACTTCATACAATTGGACATTTAATGGAGCTACTCCATCTACTTCAACTGATACTTTTCCAACAGTGGTTTACAACACCGCAGGAACTTATGATGTGACTTTCACGGTGTCGAATGCGCAAGGCAGTTCCTCACAGTTCTTATCTCAAAAAGTCTTTGTCTTAGACCCTAATGCTACCAATTATGATGGATTAACCTACTCTGAGGGATTTGAGTCTTCTATTCGTGTTTTTCAAGACTATGCGATTGAAAACCCAACAGGAACAACTAGATGGACTAGAGTTGGAAACGTAGGGCACAACAGCTCCTCTTCCATAAAATTGGAGAACAATGCCAAAAATGGAACTACTTTTACTCAAGTTAGTGGAGAAATAGAATCTTTTACAACTCCAAGTATAGATATGTCAAATGTGAATTCCCCACAATTAGATTTTAAAATGGCCTATCAGAGACGATCAAGTTTGTCAGCTGATGAATTGGAAATACAAACATCAATAGACTGTGGAGAAACATGGCAAAATAGATGGACCTTCCTGACTAGCGAAATGGCAGGTTCAAATGGAATATCTCAAGCCGACTTTACACCTAATGCTGCATCTCAATGGACTACATTAAAGGTTTTCACCTTTCAAGGTGGTTTAAACGGGCAATCAGATGTTCGTTTTAGATTTAAGTTTAACTCAGCAGACGGTAACAATGCATATATTGATGATATTAGAATTTATGGCGTTCCTGTAGGAATTGAAGAGCAAGCCTCCAACCGTTTGCAACTGAATTTATTCCCAAATCCATCGAATTCTCAGACAACCTTGAAGTTTTTTCTAGATCAATCGTCTATCTCAACTATATTCCTTACCGATTTAACAGGTAAGAGAGTTCAGACAATTGTTGACAATACTCTATTAACCAGTGGACAACAACGATTTGATATAATTACTTCAAATGTCCATTCCGGTGTTTATTTAATGACAATAGAAATTAATGGTGAACGTTTAGTGAAAAAGCTCATCGTACAATAAGGTTGACAGAATAACTGTAGTATAATGTAAAAGGAGTTCAAATTTTGAACTCCTTTTTTTCGTTTTACTATCTATTGTTAGATTTAAAGAAAGAGCGCTATTCTTGAAAGCCACTCATGATAGTGACACACCCTAACCCCATTAATTCGTTTTCTGATGTATTCTCAGGCGCTTTAACTTGAATAGTTAATACTTGACTAGCTTCTGCCTTAAAGTCCCAAAAGGAGGTATTTTTTTCAACCTGATCATTAAACAGTTTATTCTTATTCTGATCTAGGATAATCATTTCCACCTCTCCCAAAAAATCTGAAGTACACAATAGCAACCTATATTTTAATCCTTTAGAAAAAGAAATCTGCAGTTCCGCAGATTCTCCAGGAGCTAATTTAGCTGCATTCATTTGTCCGTTTGAGATAAAAGGTTGAAGCGCCGGCAGACAATTCTTTTTAGTAAATGACTTACACTGAGAAAAGGTTAGTAACGATGAAGAAAGCAATAAAGCAATGATTAATAATTTCTTCATAATAAAATCGTTAGTGTTGGATAATTGTATTTCTAATGGCCTTTATTTGCTCATTTATTTCTTCAAAATCAGCATCTGATATAAATTGAGAATCTTCTTCAGTTGACTTCAGCACCAACAACTCTCCCTCCTTTTGAACGGTTCCCGATGTTGAGTTTGACGGTTGTATGGTTTTAAATGCAGATTCTAATTTAGCCAAAAGCATGGCTATTTGAGACTGACTTGTATACGATTGGCTATTGGCCAGTTTAATCAAACTTTTTAAAGACCCATATTGATCTCTGATGATTTCCTTAATTTCCTGATCACTCTCGTTACTTCTAATCATGGATGTGCCCAAATAAATACCCTCAATCCATCCTCCTATCACTACCAAAGAGGCGTGCTCACTTTGCTTATTCTCCTTTAAGTAACTATCCATATCTAAAAATGAAGAAGCAATAATGGAAATAATGGAATCTTTATTTTCAATATTAGCTTCTAATCGCATCACCATCTGCTCATTGAAGCCAGAACCGATACCCAAACTCTCCGACAGATCCTTGCAAACAGTCATATACACCATCGACTCTTGAGTACGTTTAAAAATGCTTGAATAACTCAAATCTGCCCCATATACACCTAAAATCAAGGCCATTTTTTCAGACTCGTGATAATGACTCATCTCTTCGTGAGAAAGTAAGTATGATTTTTCAAACTGCAAACCGGCCTTTTTGAATAAAGTACTCAATTCCATCGGTGAAGGGACTGCATAAAACAATTCTTTTATACTTACCTCAGTTTCTAATAATACAGGATCATCTACAACTTTTTTCTTCTCTTCATGTTTGGTCACACAGGCCATAAAGAGTAATGTCGAGATAAAAACAATCGAGAGATTTTTCATTTTCTCAGTGCTTTAAAGAACTAAATATAGTAAAACTAATTGAAGTTCCAATTTAATGCGCTTCCAACCAATTGACAGCATCGTTCATTTCTACGGTCAAAGGCACATTGAGTTTTACCGCATTTTCCATTTCCTTTTTCACGATAGGTTTGATGGTTTCCAATTCTTCTTTAAGTACATCAAAGACCAATTCATCATGCACTTGCAACAATAATTTTGATTTAAAATTATTCGCATTAAATGCTTTATGAATATTTATCATGGCAATTTTTATAATGTCAGCTGCTGAACCTTGAATAGGTGCATTAATGGCGTTTCTTTCTGCAAAACCTCTCACCACAGCGTTCTTCGCGTTGATGTCTGTCAAGTACCTGCGACGTTCCATTATGGTTTCTACATAGCCTTTTTCTCGAGCGGTTTCTATCGCATTATCCATATAGGCTTTAATACTCGGGTATTTATTGAAATAACTTTCGATTATCTCTGCTGCCTCACCCCTAGATATATTTAAACGCTGAGATAACCCAAAGGCAGAAATGCCATATATTATTCCAAAGTTGACCATTTTGGCTTTACTTCTCATCTCTCGAGTAACATCTTTGATGTCCACTTCAAAAACTTTTGAAGCTGTTGCAGCGTGAATATCATCTCCACTCTGAAACGCTTGAATCATACTTTCATCTTTACTCAAAGCTGCGATAATCCGTAATTCTATTTGAGAATAATCCGCTGCTAACAAAGTATAGTCATCATTTCTAGGAATGAATGCTTTTCTTATTTCACGGCCCTTTTCTGTTCGAATAGGAATGTTTTGCAAGTTTGGGTTCGTAGAACTCAATCTGCCTGTAGCTGCCACCGTTTGCATATAATTAGTGTGCAGTCTATGTGTGTGCGGATTTACCAACTCTGGTAGAGCATCTACATAAGTTGATTTTAACTTCTTTAATGAACGATACTCTAAAATAACTCCCACAATTTCGTGCTTATCAGCCAATTTAGATAGGGTATCTTCAGATGTAGAATACTGTCCTGTTTTGGTTTTCTTCGCCTTTTCGGTGATTGCCATTTTCTCAAACAGAACTTCTCCCAACTGCTTTGGAGAATCTACGTTGAATTGTTCGCCACTCATGTCAAAAATAGACTGCTCCAATCGAGCAAGGTCATCTTTTAACTCTTCTGAAAATATTTTTAAAGCGGCTATATCAAGATTGATTCCTTCATTCTCCATATCTGCCAATACTTCCACTAAGGGTATTTCAATATCATAAAACAACTTAGAAAGATTCAGCTTCTTAATTTGTGGTTCAAAAAGTGCTTTTAACTGCAGTGTAATGTCTGCATCCTCGCAAGCATAATCAGCTATAGCCGATGGATCAATATCACGCATGCTTTTTTGATTTTTCCCTTTTTTACCGATGATTGTTTCTATAGAAACTGGATCATAATGTAAATAAGTTTGCGCCAGAAAATCCATGCCGTGTTTCATATCGGGCTGAATCAAATAGTGGGCAATCATAGTATCGAAAAAAGCACCTTTGAATTGGACATCATAGCGTTTCAAAATGGCTAAATCGTATTTCAAGTTCTGTGCTACAAGCTGTTTTTTTGCATCAGCAAAGAAAGGTTTGAATATTGCCACTTCCTTTTTAGCTGTTTCAAAATCAGCAGAAATGGGTACATAAAAACCTTCTCCTTTCTTGGTAGAAAATGCAATCCCTACCAATTCTGCTTCTTGTGGATTTAAACCAGTGGTTTCCGTATCAAAGCAGATGGTATTAGCTTCAGAAAGAACCTCCAAAAGAGTTTGCATTTTCGATTCATTATCCGCAAAAATATAGGCGTGATCAGTTGTTTCTATGGTGGCGTATTCTGATGGTGCATTCAATTCTATCTCTTCTTGAGTGACACTACCAAACAAATCCATTTGACCATTAGTAGTTGCTCGCTGAACCACCACTTCCTCTCCAAGAATTCGCTTACCCAACGTCCTAAACTCTAGTTCTGAAAAAATTTCCCCCAACTTTTCTTTATCCATCGCTCCTCTTATTAATTTGCTCTCGTCAAACTCGACAGGGGCATCTACAATAATCGTTGCTAATTTTTTAGAAAGTAATGCCTGCTCTATACTGCCTTCTACTTTCTCTCTCATTTTACCCTTTAATTCATGGCTGTGAGCATGTAAATTTTCAATACTCCCATACTGCTTTAAGAATTTTTTAGCTGTTTTGTCGCCAACCCCAGGTATCCCAGGTATATTATCCACTGCGTCGCCGCACATACCCAAATAATCTATTACCTGAAGGGGCTCAGCAATTTCAAACTTTTCACACACTTCTTTAATTCCCCAAATCTCTGCCTTGTTTCCCATTCTAGCAGGTTTGTACATAAATATGTTTTCAGAAACCAATTGTCCAAAGTCCTTATCAGGAGTCATCATGTAAGTGGTATAGCCTTCTTTTTCAGCTTTTTTAGCCAACGTTCCAATTACATCATCTGCTTCAAAACCATCTGAAAATAAAATAGGGATGTCAAAACCTTCTATAATTTCTTTGATGTAAGGAATCGCGGAACGAATATCATCGGGCATTGCTTCACGCTGTGCTTTATATTCCTTGTACTCAATGTGTCTGGAAGTAGGTTTGTCGGTATCAAAAACGACTGCGATGTGTGTTGGACTGTTGTTCTGCAATACATCCCATAGTGTATTAGTGAAGCCCAAAATTGCTGATGTATTCTGACCTTTAGAGTTGATGATTTGATTTTGACTAAATGCGAAATAGGCTCTGTAAATAAGTGCAAATGCATCAAGGAGATAGAGTGTCTTTTTTTCGGACATGAACGGTGATTTTATGAATTACAATTGAAAAGTTGAAGTTACATAAAAGCACTGCTTTTTGAAAACTAAAAATGGGTAACAGAGAGAAGAAATCTAATCTATTTGATATATTAAAAGCCAAAAATTAAAACCTTCTACTTCTCACCATAAACCGTCGCCAAAACCACTTGACCAACAGCTTTTAGGGTATTCTTGTCTATCACCTCCATATTGTCGTCATGGGTGTGCCAATGTGGGGCAAATGCACGAGTATTGGCGTCATATTGAATAATGTCTATGCTTGGAATTTTTGCCAATCTATTGACATACAAATGATCATCTTCTCCTACATGGGTGGTTTGCATAAAAGGAAAGTAGTTGCTGTAGCCCAATCGTGCCGCTACATTCCATACCTTGTCTACAATTTGTGGAGCATAATACATAGAAATGGATTCTTGAGTAAACACTGCATTGGCTGCGCCTACCATGTCTAAAAGAATGCCATATTTTGCGGTGTAACCCTTAATGTGCGGGTTTCTTGCCCAGTACTGGCTACCCAAACACCAAGTAGCTTGCTTAGGGTTCATGGTGCCTGAAGGTTGTCCATAATCCTCTGCATCAAAAAACACAATGTCTACACCAATTGTAGGATTCTTAATCTGAAACTGGCGAGCAACTTCCAATAAAACACCAACTCCACTACCTCCATCATTGGCACCAGCTATGGCTTTATTACGATCTTTTTTATCTTGGTCGGCAAATGGGCGAGTATCCCAATGCGCCATTAGTAGCACCCGATTTACTTTTTCGGGATAATAACTACCAATAATGTTTTGAAAATTCAACTTCGTCCCATCAAAAGCTTCTACTACTCCTTTCTGAACAGTCAAAGTTGCTCCAAATTTGGTCAATTGATTTTTTAAATACTCAGCAGCTTTTCGGTGTGCTTCAGTATTTGGGACTCTGGGTCCAAAGGCTACCTGATCGGCAACAAATTGGTAGGCAGAGTCAGCATTAAAATCTGGCAAAGCCAATTTTTCCACAGGCGCCTTAGAAAGAGGTGACTTTTCAACTACTTTCTTGGTATCGTCTTCACCACAGGCAACTAAAAAGGTAACTGCAGCAAAAAATGCTAAGTATTTAGTTCTCATATTCCCATTGGGCTCCTTCTTTCCCGTCTTTTATCTGAATGTTTAATGCCTTTAATCGATCACGAATCTGATCAGCCATTGCATAGTTTTTATTTTCTTTTGCACTTGCTCTGAATTCTAAAACCAAATCCATTAAGGCATTGGTTAGCGCATTGTTCCCACCCTCTACTTCGGCTGAAACTTCTTGTTTTAGCCCTAAAATATCAAAAACAAATAAATGAACCACCTTTTTAAACTGCTCTAAATCAGCTGCTGTCAGTTGCTCTTTTCCTTCTTTCAATAGGTTTATCCACTTCGCTGCGTCAAACAAATGAGCGATGGCAATGGGAGAATTAAAGTCGTCATCCATTGCAGCGTAAAGCTTTTCCTCTAATTCTTTTACATTCAAGGTAGAGGCATTTGACGGCTTTAAATCATTCAACAACCCAACAGCTTTCATCAAACGTCTCATCCCCTTTTCAGCAGCGGCAAGTGCCTCATTAGAAAAATCTAATGTGCTACGATAATGCGATTGTAAAATAAAAAATCGAATTGTCATTGGACTGTAGGGCTGGGTCAATTGGAAATTATCTCCAGAAAATAATTCATGGCAAAATATTCCATTACCTAAAGATTTACCCATTTTTTGTCCATTAATGGTCACCATATTATTATGCAACCAATAGTTGGCAAATGGCTTATCTTTATTCGCTTCTGCTTGGGCAATTTCGCACTCATGATGTGGGAATGCATTTTCCAAACCACCTCCGTGAATGTCAAAATTATCTCCCAAATATTTTTGACTCATCACCGTACACTCAATATGCCAACCCGGATAACCCATTCCCCAAGGTGAATTCCACTGCATTAAATGGGTTTCGTCTGCCTTTTTCCACAGTGCAAAATCAAGCGGAGTACGCTTTTCAGATTGAGCATTTAGCGATCGGTTGGCAGCTCCATCCATCATTTCTTCTACTTTCCTTCCCGAAAGCTTCCCGTAGTTATGGTCTTTGTTGTATGTTGTGACATCAAAATACACCGAACCATTCACCTCATAAGCAAATCCCTTTTTGATCAATTCTTCTATAGCTTCAATCTGCTCTGGAATATGACCTGAAGGTCGTGGAGAAATGTTTGGACGCAATACATTAAGGGCGTCCATGTCGCGAAAATAGTTATACATATACTTTTCTACGACAGCCATTGGATCCACCTTCTCTAATCTGGATTGCTTAGCAATTTTATCGTCTCCTTCGTCAGCATCATCCGTTAAATGACCTACATCCGTGATATTTTGAACATATTTTACTTGCGGAAATTTATGTTTGAGATATCGATAGATCAGATCAAAAGAAACATATGATTTCGCATGTCCTAAGTGGGCGTCACCATAAACGGTAGGGCCGCAAACATACAAGCCTATGCTATTCGGGTTAATGGGTTTAAAAACCTCTTTTTCTCGACTTAAGGTATTGTAAAGTTTGATTGGTGTAGACATGAGTGAAATCGATTGTTATTGTTTATTTCTCTACAAAAGTAGGAATGAAATAACAATTATTTATCCTCGATAACACCATCTCCAATATAGCGACCGTTTTTAAAGATTTTGATTTTAACCAGCAAACCATTTTGGTCGTAATCATACATTTTACCATTGATGAATCGATAATCCTTGAATTCTCCATCCTTAGCAATTTGCATGTCCTTGTTATACAATTTATAATACCCATTACCTGTAAAACCACCTTGGTTAGGTTGTTCTTCCTTAGATGCTTTTACATTTACGTTTGGTGCTGCATCCAACTGTTTTTTTAATGGATCGGTCATAGGCTTTTTAGGAGCGTATTCAGCATAGTTTTCTCGATCGATTAAACCGCCCGCAAATACCTTTACTGATTTCAAGTCACCATTATCGTAGTATTCCTTTAGCTCTCCGCTCTCTTGACCTGCAGCCCATGTTCCTTCAATCTGAAGTTGCCCATTTTCATGAAAATATTTTTGAACCCCTTCTCTTTTACCACTTGCTGTAAAATTAAAATCTTGAGCTATATTTCCATTGGTATGGTATCGTTTAAAAGAGCCTGTATTTTTAGTACTTGCCCAAGTTCCTTCTTCTTGTAGCACTCCGTTTTCGTAGTATAGCTTATAAGGCCCCTTCGGTCGGCTCCCTACATAAGTAATCTCTGATTTTAATTTCCCATTATCAAAATAGGCTTTCCATAAACCTACTTTTCTGCCATCCGCATACTTCCCTTCTTCCTCTATCTTTCCTGATTTGTCTTTCACTATCCAATAACCTTGTCGCTTATTGGCCACATCAGTCTTGTTTATGGTGTCTCCATTTAGCAACTCAAACGACTGTGAATTAGCAGAGTAGCCAAAAATACTTAAAACAATTATCAGGAAGAATCTCTTCATAATGTAGACGGTAGTTGAACGTTGTATCTAAATGAGTTTTTAAATGTATAAAAAAACCATTTAAAGAAAAAATTAACTCAGCTTTGAAAGTTGTTTAATCATGTCTTCCGACATCTTTCTTAAATCGTACTCCATTTTCCAATCCCAATCATTCTGTGCAAATGAATCATCAATACTTGAAGGCCAACTCTCTGCAATTTTTTGACGAAAGTCAGGTTGATAAGTAATTTCAAATTCTGGAATTATTTTCTTTATCTCTGCAGCAATTTCTTTTGGATTAAAACTAATTCCACCTAAATTATAACTGCTTCTAATGGTTAGTCTACGGCCATCAGCCTCCATCAATTCAATGGTTGCCCGAATAGCGTCTTCCATATACATCATAGGCAATGAAGCGTCCTCTTTTAAAAAGCACTCATATTTTCCAGACTTCAACGCTTGGTGATAAATATCTACCGCGTAGTCGGTAGTTCCGCCGCCAGGCAAGGTTTTATAACCAATTAACCCTGGATAGCGGATACTTCTTACATCTACACCAAATTTTTGGTGGTAATATTCACACCATCTCTCTCCAGCTAGCTTACTGATTCCATAAACTGTAGTTGGATCAGTTGTGGTGTGTTGAGGAGTATTTTCTCTCGGAGTATTGGGACCGAATACAGCAATAGAGCTTGGCCAAAAAATTCGATTAATATGTCCATCTTTGGCTAAATTCAACACATGAAACAAACTATTCATGTTTAGATCCCATGCAAATTCAATCTGCTTTTCAGCGGTAGCTGAAAGCAAGGCGGCTAAATGATACACATCAGTAATTTTGTATTGTTGAACAATTTCAAAAAGACGTTCCTTGTCTAAAGCATTCAAAACTTCAAAAGGCCCTGCTTGATCACCAAAATCTCTAATATCTGAAGAGACCACATTGTTGGCTCCATGTTTTTCCCTTAAATTAAAAACGAGTTCTTGCCCCACTTGTCCTCCTGCTCCAATCACTAATATTCTTTTACCTTCCATGATGTGTCAAATTTGGGGTCAAAAGTATTAAATTAAACGTAGGATTTTAAGTAAGGAATGTTAGAAAACCAGAAATGTCTCTTCCAAGCTCTATGAACTAATAGCACACTCCAAAAGCATTGTGTTAGTGACCTATAATTGTTTAGATAAGTGCCAACTTAAATCTCCAAAAGGTAGAATCAAAGCACGCTTTTGTTCAATAAACTTGTTTATTGAATTTTGTACCTTTGTAGGGCAAATTTTAGACTATGCAGCTGTTTAATATCTATGACAAAAAGCTTTTAAAAGAAAAGCTAATGAACGAAACGTTTAAAAGAATCACGATTTCGTTTTATCGATACGTTATAATTGACCAACCTCATCAACTGCGTGATGAATTGTATGCCGAATGGGCCGCATTAAATGTATTTGGGAGAACTTATTTAGCCCAAGAAGGAATTAACGCCCAAATGAGTGTTCCTGAGCACCATTGGGATGAATTTATGCTTCGATTACAGGCGAGAAAGTATTTTGAAAATATGCCTATAAAACGCGCCGTAGAAGATGATGGAAAATCTTTTTACAAGTTAAAAGTAAAAGTTCGAAACAAGATTGTAGCCGATGGATTGGATGATGGAACATTTGACGTAACTAATGTAGGTCGACATTTAACGGCTAGAGAATTTAATGAAGCATTGGCTGATCCAAATACAATAGTGGTAGACATGCGTAATCATTACGAAAGTGAAATAGGTCATTTTGAGAATGCCATTTGCCCTGATGTCGATACCTTCAAGGAAGAATTGCCCGCGGTAGAAGATATGCTGAAAGGAAAAGAAGATAAAAAATTACTGCTTTATTGCACCGGTGGAATTCGTTGCGAAAAAGCCTCAGCTTATTTCAAACACAAGGGCTTTAAAGATGTGAATCAACTTCACGGTGGAATTATTGACTATGCACGACAAATTGAAGCCGAAGGATTAGAAAATAAATTTAAGGGTAAGAATTTTGTTTTTGACGAACGATTAGGAGAGTCTATTTCAGGCGAAATCATTTCTGAATGCCACCAGTGTGGAGCTCCGTGTGATACTCATACTAACTGCGCTAACGACGATTGTCATCTATTATTTATTCAATGTGAGGCTTGCGCTACAAAAATGGATGGTTGTTGCACAGACGAGTGTAAAACTATCGCTAATTTGCCTGTGGAAGAGCAAAGAGCCTTACGTAAAGGAAAGTTAAAAACAGATGCCCATTCTGTTTATAAAAGCCGTTTGAGACCGAATTTAAAAAATTTAAGAAATCAAAAAGTGTAGCATTTTTTGCCTACATTTTTACTTTAAAAAATAAATTATGCCATTTTACAGAAAGCTTGGAAACATACCACACAAACGTCACACAACTTTCAAAAAAGAAGACGGGAGTTTACATTATGAACAACTATTTGGTACTGTAGGGTTTGACGGAATGTCTACTTTAATGTACCACAAACATCGTCCTACTATGGTGAAAGAATACCTAGGATCCAAGGATGTAATGCCAAAGATTGCTGTAGAAAAAAACTTTAAATCAAGGCGGTTAATTGGATTTAATGTAAAGCCTGTTGATGACTATTTAGAAAGCAGAGAACCGATGCTTTGTAATTCAGATTTAATTGTTGCTTTAGCTGCTCCTAAGCAATCGATGAAAGATTATTTCTATAAAAACACAGATGCCGATGAAGTAATTTTTATACATAAAGGAAGTGGTAAGCTAAGAACATTCTTAGGGAATATTGACTTTAAATATGGAGATTACTTAGTAATTCCAAGAGGGATGATTTATCAAATGGAATTTGATAATGAAAATAATCGGCATTTTGTTGTCGAATCCTTTAGCCCAATTTACACGCCTAAGCGATACAGAAATTGGTTCGGCCAATTATTGGAACACTCCCCTTTCTGTGAGCGCGACATTAGAACACCAGAGGACTTAGAAACCCATGACGAGATGGGTGACTTCCTAATCAAAATTAAAAAAGAAGGTGTAATTCACGATTACATATATGCCTCTCATCCTTTCGATGTAGAAGGTTGGGATGGATACAACTATCCATATGCCTTCTCTATTCACGACTTTGAACCAATTACAGGAAGAATACATTTACCACCTCCCATTCATCAAACATTTGAAGCTGCTGGCTTTGTGATTTGTTCTTTTGTTCCTAGATTATATGATTATCACCCAGACAGCATACCTGCACCTTACAACCATAGCAATATTGACTCAGATGAAGTATTGTACTATGTAGATGGAGACTTTATGAGTAGGAATGATATTGATCAAGGGCAAATTACTCTGCATCAAGCTGGAATCCCTCATGGCCCGCACCCAGGTGCTTATGAAAGAAGTATAGGTCAGAAGGAAACAGCAGAATTAGCGGTTATGGTGGACACTTTTAAACCCCTGAAAATAACTGAGAATGCTATGAAATTAGATGATGGAAAATACTATAAGTCTTGGATACACTAATGCACGATAAATTAGGAGCCCAAGCCAGAGCAATGTGGTAAGTACGGTTTATGGGTTTTAAAAGAGAAGGCTTGTACGTGTAAGATTTTAGATCACGTTAATGTGAGAATTGAGATGTTAGATCGCTTCGCTGTTAGAAGCGAAAAGTTAGACCGCTTCACTGTTAGGAAAAAGACATAACTATAAAAACTTAAAAATATGGATTTTAGGTATGGACATAGTAAATGATGTTTTTGAACTATTGACTGAATTTCCTCAGGAAGAAAAATTTGGTTTAACTTCACAAATTAGTAGGTGTTCGGTTTCTATTCCTAGTAACATCGCAGAAGGCTCTTCGAGAACCGAAAAATCATTCTCACATTACATTGATGTCTCTTAGGGTTCCTCTTTTGAGCTTGAAACACAATTATTGATTGCATTAAAAAGAAATTATATACAAAAAGAAAAGTTTAAAGAAAATAGAGAAGAAGCTAATTGAGTTCCAGAAAATGACAATGGAATTCCAAAAGACTTTGTAGAATTAGTCTGGCTTCATGCATCTAACTTCTTACTTCTAAAAAGAAAAATATGAAAAAAGAAATCAAATCAGTAGAATACGGTTTAGAGAAAATATTTGAAGGTGCTCAAGACTTCTTGCCATTGATGGGTACAGATTACGTTGAGTTTTACGTTGGAAATGCCAAACAAGCAGCTCATTTTTACAAGACAGCCTTCGGCTTCCAATCCTATGCATACAAAGGATTAGAAACTGGAAGTAAAGATTCAGTTTCCTATGTGCTAAAGCAGGATAAAATCAGGTTGGTATTGACCACACCATTGAATTCAAAGAGTCCAATTAACGACCATATTGTGAAACATGGTGACGGTGTGAAAGTGGTAGCTCTATGGGTAGAAGATGCAACTAAATCATGGGAAGAAACGACTTCTAGAGGAGCTAAATCCTATATGGAGCCAACTGTTGAGAAAGATGAACACGGAGAAGTTGTAAGATCAGGAATCTATACTTATGGTGAAACAGTCCATATGTTTGTAGAGCGTAAAAACTACAATGGACAATTTTTACCTGGTTTCCAAAAATGGGAATCTGACTACAATCCAGCTCCAACAGGATTGAAATATATCGATCATATGGTTGGAAATGTGGGTTGGAACGAGATGAATATTTGGGTAAAGTGGTATGAAGATGTTATGGGATTTGTGAACTTCTTATCATTCGATGACAAACAAATTCACACTGAATATTCTGCTTTGATGAGTAAGGTAATGAGTAATGGAAACGGCCGAATTAAGTTCCCTATTAATGAGCCCGCAGAAGGTAAAAAGCGTTCTCAAATTGAAGAGTATTTAGATTTCTACGAGGGCCCTGGTGTTCAGCATATCGCTATTGCTACGGATGATATTTTGACGACAGTAGCTGACCTAAGGTCTAGAGGAATTGAATTTTTATCGACTCCGCCGGACGAGTATTATAGAGCAGTACCTGGTCGTTTAGAAGAATTTAGCCACGAGCTCAAGGAGGATATTGAGAAATTAAAGAGCCTTGGTATAATGATCGACGCAGATGAGGAAGGTTACTTATTGCAAATCTTTACAAAGCCTGTTGAAGATCGACCAACTTTATTCTTTGAAATTATTCAGCGAATGGGAGCAAGAGGATTTGGAGCAGGTAATTTCAAAGCATTGTTTGAATCCATTGAAAGAGAGCAAATGAAGAGAGGTACGTTGTAACATCGATTATTTTTTAATAAAGCCTTCTTAACAAATTGTTAGGAAGGCTTTATTATTTCCTACCATTCGATGAATGGAATTATTCTTACTGCTATTTACTTTTAACCTACGTGGATGACATGATACGGTCGATAAGCGGCGAATATTCTAGAATTGAAAAGAGTTTTAGTGCCTAGTTTTGTATTCTAAAATAGAAAACATACAACATGAGCACTCCAATTCGATTAACCATTTTTTCATTACTGCTTTTATTATTTCAAACCTCAATTTCGACTCCTATCGAGGACAATAAGTTTGATATTGAAAGAGAAATAAATGTAGAAGTTTTTACCAAACTTTTCATTTATGGAAATGTAGAAGTTTTCATCACCGAATCACCAATTCAAAAGGTTACAATAGTAGGTCCCGAAGAAGTAGTTAAGGATGTAAGTTATAGCAATGAGGAGGGAGAGTTAAGACTAGTTCATGGCAATAAATACGATGGAAAAAATAGAATTCAACTACATATACAGTTACAAAAAATAGATGCCATTTTCGCTTCAGGTGCTGTAGATATAATTGGTGAGGGTTTGTTCTCTATGGAAGATGGTAAGTTAGAAGCCATTGGTAACAGTTCTATACTAATGGAACTGGATGCTAAAAACATCGAGTTATTTTCAAAAGGCTACGGAAAAATAGGTTTAGCAGGAAAGGCCAATACATTAAACTTAAATATAGAGGATAAGGCAATGGTAGAAGCTGTTAATTTATTTGTAGAATACGCTTCTATCAATACTTCAAGCTCCCAAGATGTGTATATTGATGCTTTCCGTAAAATAGATGTAACCATTTCTAGCAAAGGAGATGTAATATGTAAATCAAAGCCCATGATTAATACCATGAATAAATCTGGTAAAGGCAAATTCATCTATAGCTTATAAAATTCAGTGCAAAAAAAAATGCTTCACCAAATGGTGAAGCATTTTTTTTGCATTCTACAACTTTATTAATAGGCTCTTTCGTTCTTACCTTCAATATAATTGATGAAACTTTTGTTTACCACCTTGTTTCCCCCAGGGGTAGGATAATCTCCTGTAAAATACCAATCTCCTTTGTGGTTTGGAATTGCTTTATGCAATCCTTCAATGGTTTGATAAATTACTTGCACTTCAGCTTTTATTCCTTCAGGACGTAACAATTGACTAATCTTAGCAGAAATCTCTTCCGCTGTAAATGGTGCATATATCTCCTTTACATAGTTGCGAATTTCTTCCTTTGGCAAGTTCACCTGAGCTTTACAACGTTTGTAAACGTCCGTAATAATGGCATCCTTCCCTTGTTCTTTCAACAAAGTAATCGCTGCTACAAAAGCAATAAAATCTCCCAATTTCGCCATGTCGATACCGTAGCAATCTGGGTAACGAATCTGAGGTGCAGAAGAAACTATAACAATCTTTTTTGGTCCCAATCGATCCAAAATTCTAAAAATACTTTGCTTTAAAGTAGTACCTCTTACAATAGAGTCATCAATCACTACTAAGTTGTCTTTCCCCATTGCAATTGCGCCGTAAGTCACATCATAAACGTGGGCTACCAAATCATCTCGTCCACTATCTTGTGTAATAAATGTTCTTAGTTTCGCATCTTTGATGGCTATCTTTTCTGCTCTGGCTCGCTTAGAAAGCACTTCTGTCAATTGCTCATCTGTAGCATCAGGACCAAGCGCTCTAATTTCTTTCAGCTTGTTTTGATTGATGTAATCCTCCATCCCTTTCACCATTCCGTAGAAAGCAGTTTCTGCCGTATTTGGAATAAAAGAAAACACACTGTTGTCAACATCGTAATCGATGCTTTTCAACACTTCTGGAGTAATTGAACGACCCAATTCTTTACGTTCTTTATAAATATCTGCATCGCTTCCTCTTGAGAAGTAAATCCGCTCAAACGAACATTGCTTTTCCTCTAAAGGCTCCCGAACCAATTGTTCTGAAACAGTTCCATCCCTTTTAATAATTAATGCATGTCCGGGCTTTATTTCTTTAATGGATTCCAACGGAACATTGAAAGCCGTTTGAATAGCTGGTCGCTCTGAAGTCACCACCACTACCTCATCATCTTGGTAATAATGTGCCGGACGAATTCCAGAAGGGTCTCTCAACACAAAAGCATCTCCGTGCCCCATCAAACCTGCCATAGCATATCCGCCATCCCAATCTAGAGCCGCATTTTTTAGAATAGATTGTACATCCATCTTCTTAGCTATCAATGATGATATCTCTTCATTGGAATAGCCCAATGTTTTATATTCCTTGAAAAGTTTATTATTCTCCTCGTCTAAAAAGTGCCCAATTTTTTCTAAAACAGTCACCGTATCAGACATTTCTTTCGGATGCTGTCCAATATTTACCAACAAGTCAAATAGCTCATCTACGTTGGTCAAATTGAAGTTACCAGCTACTACTAAGTTTCTGGTCATCCAGTTATTCTGACGTAAAAATGGGTGACAATTTTCTATACTATTTCTTCCAAAAGTCCCATATCTCAAGTGACCTAGAAATAGTTCTCCAGTAAAACCTACATTCTTTTTTAACCAATCGGTGTCTTTCAACAACTCAGGGTCTTTTTCATAAACCTCCTGGATAGCTCCATTTATCTTATCAAAAACGTCTTGTATAGGCTTGTTGCTATTGGAGCGGTGTCGACTAATATAACGCTCACCTGGTTGCATATCAAACTTTATGTTGGCAACTCCTGCACCATCCTGACCTCGGTTGTGCTGTTTCTCCATTAACAGATAAAGCTTGTTGATTCCGTAGGTGGCTGTGCCGTATTTCTCTAGATAATAATCAAGAGGTTTTAGTAGTCGAACGAGGGCAATTCCGCACTCGTGTTTGATTGAATCACTCATTAAAATTGCTTTTAAGCACCCTAAAAAATATGAGGTGCAAATTTAGGATTAAATCCAATGTAAGGGAAACCTCCCTTCCAAAAATAAAGCGCACGTGAGTTCGCAAGTGCGCTTTATTTTTTTATAAAAACTGTGCTTTATTTAGGCCTAACCAATTAAGGGCGTTGTCTGACAACAACTTTCCTTTTAATTCATTGGAATAGGGCATGCTCTTTATTAATTTTCCTGGCTCCAATTCTCCTAAAGGAAAAGGGTAATCTGTTCCCAAAGCGACAAAATCTTCACCCATCGTTTTAATCACAAAATCCAAAGCATGGGGATCATGGACCAAGGAATCAATATAAAATTTCCCTAAATAATCTCTTGGGTTTACATTGTTATCAATCGCACATAAATCAGGACGAACATTAAATCCGTGTTCTACTCTACCTATAGTCGCAGGAAATGAGCCACCACCATGAGCAAAAGCCACTTTTAACTGAGGAAGCCTCTCGAATACGCCCCCAAAAATCATAGAACAAATGGCTAAAGAAGTTTCCGCTGGCATTCCAACTAACCAAGGCAACCAATAACGCTCCATTTTATCTTTACCCATCATGTCCCAAGGGTGCACAAAAATGGACATTTCTAAATCTTGTGCGGCCTCAAAAATGGGGAATAATTTTGGTGAACTTAAATTCCAGTCATTAACATGACTCCCTATTTGTATACCTTTTAAACCTATTTCTTTACATCGTTTTAATTCTTCAATTGCTAGTTCAGCATCTTGCATTGGAACAGTTCCTAACCCTATGAAACGTTTCGGGTATCGAACGACTATATCTGCAATGTGGTCGTTCAAAAACTTAGAAACTTCTAAGCAGTCATAAGGTTTTGCCCAATAACTAAACATAACAGGAACAGTAGACAACACCTGAACATCTACATGTTGGTGTCCACATTCTTTAATGCGCGCTTCTGCCGACCAACAATTATCTTCGATCTCTCTAAAAAATTTATTGTCCATCATCATACGAGCGCAACATGGCTTATGATGATCGAGGTGGATAAACCCTCCATATCCAAACTTCTCTCGAAAGTTGGGAATGTTTTCGGGTAATATGTGTGTGTGAATATCTATTGTGAGCAATTCTGCCATATCTTATACAAACCTTTCATCTACTTCCATAACTGTCCCACATTCTTTGCAGGTTCTTAACTCTTCAGATCCGTAAAACTTACGGAATACAGGAATAAAATCTTTTTCTATGCTATTTAAAACAAAGTATTCATCAAATAGCTTAGTATTGCAATTATCGCAAAACCATAGCAATCCATCCTTTTCTCCATTGATTCGCTTTCGCTCAATAACCAATCCAATAGACCCTTCAGAACGAATTGGTGAATGAGGGACGCGTGCTGGCAATAAGAATATTTCTCCTTCCTTAATTGGTACTTCTACTGCCTTTCCATCTTCTTGGATTTTTACAATAATATCTCCTTCCAACTGATAGAAAAACTCTTCCCCTTCTTCCCAATGATAATCTTTTCGAGCGTTTGGCCCACCAACTACCATCACTATAAATTCCGCGTCTTCATACACCAATTTATTTCCCACGGGAGGCTTTAATAAATGACGGTGTTCGTCTATCCATTTTTGAAAATTAAAAGGTCGTCTGATTGCCATGATTACACTGTTTTAAATGGTCTTCTAAGGTAATAAGTTTTTGAAGTTTTACAAAGCTAGCCACAACTTTTGAGAATGCTATTTGGAATAGCTAATTTAGCAGCACTAAAAAAGAAAGCAGATGAATTTAGACCTAACAAACAGAAGAGCATTAGTTAGCGGAAGCACCGCAGGAATCGGAAAAGCCATTGCCATGGAATTAGCTAGCATGGGCGCAAGCGTTACTTTACTAGCTCGTAATGAAGACAAACTAAAAACAGTACTTTCTGAATTACCATCTAACACCAATCAAACTCACGAATACATTGTAGCCGACTTTAGCCAAACAGCTCAAGTAAGACAAGCGATAGAAAACTATTTGGCAGGTGGAAAAACAATAAATATTTTAATCAACAATACAGGTGGACCTCCTGCAGGGCCAATAGAAAATGCTTCAACACACGAATTTGAAGCGGCATTTTCAATGCACTTGATCAACAACCATATATTAGCAACTGCTGTAAAACAAGGGATGATTGATTCTGGATACGGCCGAATAATCAACATCATTTCTACTTCAGTAAAAATTCCTTTAACAGGCTTGGGCGTATCTAATACGGTTCGTGGAGCCGTAGGAAACTGGTCGAAAACTATGGCCAATGAATTGGGTAAATATGGCATTACGGTAAACAATGTATTACCTGGTGCTACTGCTACAGAGCGATTGAGTCAAATTGTAAGTAATAAAGCATCAAAAACAGGAAAAGCAGAAGCAGATGTTATGAAAGGTATGGAGGCTCAAGTTCCGATGAATAGAGTAGCACAACCAGAAGAAGTAGCCAATGCAGCTGCATTTTTAGCTTCACCAGCAGCTAGCTACATCAATGGAATCAACATTCCTGTGGACGGTGGACGAACAGGTAGTTTGTAAATGAATATAAATAGCACACCAATATTATTGTCTATACTGAAAATATTTTGACCCAGCATATATCCGTATAATACCCTACATAAATTACTTTTTTTCACCGTTATCTTTGTACCTATATTAGTTCCATTTGAATGAATAAAAACAAAACCATATACATCAATGGCAGATTTTTAACTCAACCAGTTACGGGAGTTCAACGCTTTGCAATTGAGTTATGCGAAGAATTATTCAAACTCGATCTAAAGGTCAAGTTAATTTCACCAAAAAATGTCCTTCATAAGGATTTATCTAAAAAGTTTAAAAACCAAACTATTGGCTCTTTAGAGGGGCATCTCTGGGAGCAAATTGAATTACCCCGTTTTTTGAAACAAAAGGGAAATCCAATATTGCTTAATTTATGTAACACGTCACCCCTTTATTATTCAGAATCAGTAATTACATTACATGATCTGGCCTTTATAAAGCATCCTGAGTGGTTTTCATTTGCATTTAGAACCTTTTATAATTTTTTAATTCCAAAAACCATTAAGAAAGCAAAAATGATTTTAACAGTTAGCAATACTGTAAAATCGGATATTCAGAAGTATTTTAATCAGAATGGTGACAACATTCACGTAGTATATAATGGTCTTCCTCTCATATTTCAAAACGCTAAAAAAAATCGGAAAAAAGATGATAAACGTCCTTATTTTTTAGCAATGGGTGGAAAAAACCCTAGAAAAAATCTGAATAATGTTCTCGCTGCCATGCAATTGCTTGAAAACTCAGATTTTGATTTAAGAGTAATTGGTCGATCTGAAGCTAATTTTAATACCGTTAAAATTGATGCTAAAGAATACCGATTTAACCTCATCTTTCACACGGATATTGATGATGAAAAACTTCAAGAACTCTACAAGGGAGCCAAAGCACTTATCTACCCTTCATTCTACGAAGGTTTTGGGATTCCTCCTCTCGAAGCTCTTAATGCAAACTGCCCCATAATCCTATCCGATATTGAAGTTTTTAGAGAACTATATCATGACGTGGCAACCTTTGCTGACCCCAATAGTATTGAGGATATCAAATCAGGTATTGAAAAAATAATAAACAATGAATATGAAGCTCTATCCATTGAAAAAATGAATGAGCTCAATGAAAAATATTCTTACTGGAATGCTGCAAAAATAGTAAGCGATCGTGTGGAGGCTTTAATTTAGATTAATTCTAAAAGTGTAATCCATGACCAAATTCTTTGCTCAATTCTAACCAAAAACATTAATTTGGAAGGCTGTACAACTACAAAATGTTAAATGGAAAAAAAGTTAAAGGTTGCAATAGTTCATGATTGGTTCACAGTAGATGGTGGTGCAGAAAAAGTATGTCGAGAAATCATCAATATGTATCCTAGTGCAGACATATTTAGCCTTATTGACTTTTTATCCGATACAGATAGAGCAACCATTTTAAATGGTAAGAAAAGTAACACCTCTATAATTCAAAAATTTCCTTTTGCTAAGAAATATTACAGGTATTATCTTCCTTGGTTTCCCTATGCAATTGAACAGATAGACTTAACTCATTATGATTTAATTATATCTTCTTCCTACGCAGTAGCAAAAGGAGTGTTGACTCACTCTAACCAAATTCACGTATGTTATTGTCATAGTCCGATGCGATATTTATGGGATTTGTATTTCAGCTACATCCCTAAAACAAAATGGTCCAATTTCCCTTTGGCTTATTTTATGCGCCATTACATCTCTAAGTTGAGACAATGGGATGTCATTTCAAGCAATAGGGTAGATACATTTGTTGCAAATTCGGAAAATATTGCCAAAAGGATTAAAAAAGTATACAGAAGAGATTCCATAGTCGTATATCCACCATTATTTACTGACAAATTTAAGTTAGTCACTCAAAAAGAGGATTATTATGTATCTGCATCACGTTTGGTTCCCTATAAAAAAGTTGAACTCGCAATACAAGCTTTTAAAAAGCTTCCCGATAAAAGACTTAAAGTAATTGGTGATGGTCCTGAACTAGTGAAATTAAAACAGCTAGCTAAAGGATCTAAGAATATTGAAATTTTAGGTTACCTTGAGCAAGCCGACTTTTCAAGAGTTTTAGGAAATGCTAAGGCATTTATTAATTCCTCCTACGAAGATTTTGGAATTGCCCCGGTAGAGGCTCAAGCTTGTGGCACACCTGTGATAGCTTATGCAAAAGGAGGAGTTTTAGAAACTACACTAGAAAACAAAACAGCCATATACTTTTACGAGCAAACACCTGAAGCTATTATAAAAGCTATCGATCAATTTGAGCAAACTAATTTATGGGCACCTGAAGCAATTCATAAATATGCTACTTCATTTAATAATGAGCGATTTGCTCGTGAATTCACTAAAGTTATAAATCAGTGCTTAAAAGATCACTCCTAAAAAACAATCTTTTTTTGATTACAACCATTGCTTTGATGTTCGCTTTGGTTTTGGATAGAAAAGCTACTACTTACTTTATTGGCTTTTGGTTTATCAGTGCTATATATGAAGCTTTTCAAAATAATGAACACCCTTTTAAACAAAATTTAAAGTGGTGCATTATTATCGCTTCAATGTTTGTCCTATATACCATAGGTTATTTGTTTTCAGAATTCAGTAGAGAGGCTTCTGCTGCACTTGAAATTAAACTATCCTTTTTCATTTTTCCACTCGGTTTCTTTTTAAGGCGTAAACCGATCTCTGCCAAAGAAATAAAAATAGCTCTACTTGCCTTTCAATTAGCTTGTTTAATATCTGCTCTTTATCTGGCAGCGCAATTAATTCCTGCTGTAATAAAAAACTCTAATTTAATTACCACAGAATCATTTACCTACGCCGTTCGGACTTTTACAGAGAAGACGTTAGGCGTTCATTCAACTTACTTAAGTATCTTTTATCTATTTTCTATCTACATTGAGCTAAAGGGATATGGATTAAGAATCATTTTAAAAAACAAGAAAATCAAGGTCGTAATTCAAGCTTTTCAAATTTTAACACTCTCTGTAATCGTTTTATTACTAGTAGCACGAGCACCTATTATTGCCTTTTTTGTAGGTGTTATAATTGTCGAAATATTAAAAAACTGGAAAAGAGGAACCCTAATTCTTCTTTCATGTTTAGCGATACTTTTAGCTGCAATCTTTTTTATTCCAGGCGTTGGAAACCGATTTGAAGAAGCGATAAACTCACATGAAATTACGGAAAATGAAAGTTCAGTAAACTCATCTAATCTTAGAAGAAGTATTCTAGTTTGTTCGAATAAACTAGTTTCTGAAAACTGGCTAAGAGGAGTTGGATTAGACCACATCCAATATAGTTTAAACAGTTGTTACGATTCATTCAATAATAAAGAACTTTCGGAGACCGGATATAACACACACAATCAATATTTTGACATAATACTTGGCTTAGGTATTCTCGGACTCATTATGTTTATTATAATTCTTATCTACCCTTCTCAACACCTTATTAAACCTCAATTTGCGCTTCTTCTATTTTTTAAATTATTTATTGCTATTTGCTTACTAACTGAGAATCTGCTTAATCGACAACACGGCGTGGTTTTCTTTGTTTTTTTTAACTGTCTATTCGTTTCTCATTATCTATGGATAAATAAACAGAAGAAGTTAGAATGAAAGTACTTTTTAATCAATCGTTAAGACAGGCTTTCAGCTTCTACAGAATATCAATAACTTTGCATACTTTCTAGATTTAAAAATTTGAAAACTTCTTATATATCAAACACATCTAAAATCTCACACTTTACGAACTTAGTTTGGATACTTTCATTAAAAAATCTGAAACTAAGGTATAAGAATTCTATACTTGGTTTTATGTGGAGCCTGCTAACTCCGTTACTTTATTTAGCCATTTTCACATTTATCTTTAGTAAGGCATTCCCTGATTTAGAAAATTATCCACTTTATGCCCTAACTGGCTTAATATTTTGGAATTTTTACAGTAACGCCACCACAACTGCCATTAACTCTGTAATAAATAGTAGAGGAGTTCTCAAGTCTCTTAAAGTAGAAACAATTGCTTTACCAATTTCTGAGGTTGTTACCTCCATCATCAATTTACTTTTCTCCTTTATTCCTTTTGGTATACTGATGGTTGTTTTTGATGCTTCTATTGGATTTGAAACTCTGTTCATCTTTTTCGCGATGCTTTTATTTGCACTTTTTACCCTAGGAATTGGTCTATTTGTATGTGCATTTAATGTGTACTTTAGAGATGTTGGTCTTTTATACACCTCATTAACTCCTGCATTGTTTTACTTCACACCTATCGCTTATTCTACTAAACTAGTTCCAGAACAGTTCCAGCTTTTAATTAAGTTAAATCCACTATATCATTTCATGGAGTTATTTAGAACTATTTTGTATTATAACCAAATCCCTGATTTATATCAATGGAGCTTAGTTATTTGTATTACGGCCTTCTTTTTTGGTGTGGGATTACTTGTCTTTAAAAAACTAGAAAAAGGATTTATTTCTAATTACTAATTGATGGAAGCAGACAATCAGAATAAAGAAGTTATTATTGAAGCTAAAAATCTATCCGTTGGTTTTTTAGTGACGAAGCATGGAATTAATAATTTTAAGGACTTCTTACTAACAATGGGAATTAGAAAATTATTTGAAAACAAAGAAGTTTTAAATGACTTCAGCTTAACCATATATAAAGGAGAATGTTTTGGAATAATGGGGCGAAACGGATCAGGGAAAAGTACTTTTTTAAGGGCAATCTCAGGAATAATGAAACCCAATAAAGGAACCTTAACTGTAAATGGAAAAGTTGCTCCAATGATGGCTTTAGGTGTTGGCTTAGAGCCAGAATTAACAGGCTTAGAAAACATTAAACTTCTAGGAACTTTAATGGGATTAACTCAAAAAGAAATCAAACAATCCCTACAAGACATCATAGCGTTTTCTGAGTTAAGCGAATATGACATAAACTCTCAAGTAAAGAGATACTCACAAGGTATGCTTGCGCGTCTGGCTTTTTCGATAACCGTTGCTAAAGACCCTGAAATTTTAATTGTTGATGAAGCTCTTACAGTTGGAGATTTGGGGTTTAAACAAAAATGTGCACAACGAATTGAAGAAATTAGAAAAAATGGGAGCACTATTATTTATGTTTCTCACCACCTAGAAGATATCAAAAGTATCTGTAAAAGAGCTTGCTTCATAAAGGATGGTAAAGTATTAAAGGTAGGGTCAATTGAAGAAATTTCTGATCTGTATGAATTAGAAATGGCAAGAAAGAAAAACTAATACATCTAAAAATAAAGTCTTTTGGGAATAGTAAGCAAAGTTCGAGAGGTAGTCGGAAGACAAACCTTTATGCAATCTCATGAAAAGTGGAGTTTTCATCGTTTTGTAGTATTTTTTTTCTCAGTAGATGGATTCAAAAAAATGATCCGTTTTGCAGGAAAAGTCTTCCGCTACATAGGGCGAAAATATTTTGGAGGACCTCAAACAGAAGATTTAGTTTATGCTAAATGGAGAAGAAAAAACATGCCCAAAAAAAAGGATTTCGAAGTATTTGAAAAAAAGGCAAAACAATTTACCCATCAGCCAAAATTTTCGATTGTTATTCCTGTATTCCGACCCAACTTAAATCATTTTAAACAAGCCATAGAATCAATAAATAATCAACTATACTCTAATTGGGAGGTATGCATTGCCGACGACAATTCTAAAGAAGAAGGTTTACTTTCCTATTTGCGTGAGCTAGAAAAAAATCCAAAATTTAAGGTGATTTATAGAACTGAAAATGGACATATTTCTGCTTGTAGCAATTCAGCCTTAGAGTTAGCAACAGGAGACTTTATCTGCTTTATGGATCATGATGACTTATTGACAAAAGATGCGTTGTTTCAATTCGCAGATGCACTAAATTTAGATTCCTCTATAGCTATTATTTATTCAGATGAAGATAAAATAACAGAAAAAGGTAGGTATACACAGCCCAACTTTAAACCCAATTGGAGCCCAGACACCTTTTTATCTAGAAATTATATCGGCCATTTTGTAGGTATAAAAAAGTCGATTGTAGACCAACTGAACGGCTTCCGACTTGGTTTCGAAGGGAGCCAGGACTACGATCTTTTACTCCGGGCTACAGAGATTTCACAACAAATACACAGAATACCAAAAATTCTTTATCATTGGCGAATGCATGACAAGAGTACTGCAATGAATGAAGAGGCAAAAGACTACGCTTTTTTAAGTGGTGTAAAGGCTTTAAACGAAGCACTGCAGAGGAGAAATATAAATGGTATCGCTAGCCTCCAGAGTGGAAAGCCTGGATTTTATAGAATCAGTTATGCCCTAGAAAATACACCAAAAGTGAGTATAATCATACCAACATATAATAACTCTGGGGTTTTAACCACTTGCATCCATTCCATTTTTGAAAAGACGTCATATCAGAATTTTGAAATAATTTTGATTAACAACAACAGTAACGAAAAGGCTTTATTTGATTGTTTTAAACTCTGGAAGTCTAAGTATGGTGAACAATTTCAATTATTGGACTGTCCCTACCCTTTCAACTACTCAAAATTAATGAATGATGGAGTGGCTCATGCCAGTGGTGATTTTATACTATTGCTCAATAACGACACTGAAGTTATCCAGAATGACTGGATAGAACAAATGATTCATCATGCTCAAAGAAAATCCATAGGAGCCGTAGGAGTGAAACTACTATATCCTAACGATACAGTTCAGCATGGAGGCGTGGTATTGGGAATTGGAGGAGTTGCAGGGCACACCTTTATAGGAGCAAAAAAAGATGATCCAGGATATTTTTACTATTTAACTTCTGTCACCAATTATAGTGCGGTAACTGCTGCTTGCTTAATGGTAGAGAAGAGCAAATACCTTGCTGTTGGTGGTTTTGATGAACAACTGGCTGTTGAGTATAATGATGTGGACTTTTGCTTAAAATTAATTGAAAAAGGATATTACAATCTTTTTAATCCAGATGTAGTATTATACCATTACGAATCTTTGACACGAGGTCATCCTTATGCGACCAAGGAGTCCTATAAACGTCATCTAAGCGAAGTAAAATACTTTAAAAAGAAGTGGCAGAGTTATATTGATAATGACCCATTTTACAACCCGAATTTATCTCTGATTACCACACACTTTGAGCCTGACGTTGTTCTATAATATACTTACTCCACTAGTAAGTCATCTATAAAGCGTTCCATCATCTCATGAATGATTATGTCTGGTTTTTCTTGAAGAATTCTTTTGTCGTTTAACTGTCTGCTCCAAGAAACTCCTGTTCGACTAAAATGTTCCGCAAGGTACGGGTGCAAATACTCGGCAAAAGAATCTCTATATAGTAACATCCTAGGTTGATCTTTTAAATTCGTTTCATAGAATATAAAACTTGTCTCACCCTCCATTTTTTCTCCAATCCTTTGACCATTATAATTACTCTTAAATTTAGGCTTTAAAAAAAAGGGCTCACGAGAAAAAGTATTCTTCATATTAAGTAAACTAACTAAGTCACCCTCATAATCTACTCTTCTTTCAATCTCAAAATCATTGATCATTAATGGAGGAGAGATAGTGGGATAATCCTCTCTAACTTTATTTATAATCATTTGATAAACAGCAAAAGCCCCCTTTCTATTCCAGTGCGTATCCGTCTTATAATAAACCTCACCCTCACTCTTTAATTCCATTAACTTCTGATAAGGGTCGATCAAATTAATCGAAGAATTAGCTTTTAAATATGCCATTAACTGAGATCTCTTAGTTACTTGACTCACAATAGTAAATCCATCAGGTAAATACTCAGAATATACCTGATGCTTCAAAGGAGGCATAACAAAGTAATAAGAAATATCATGTTTTGCTAGCAGAGCAGCTTTACTTTCTAAACCAATCCTGATTTTTTCAAGTTGCTCGTCCGTATAGATATGAGTCCCTTGGTAAACACTTCGAATTTGTTTGGATGAGAAAAACAACCAGCCGTCCTTCCCAATTTGGACTAAATCAGGTTTAGGCGAAGTGTTGAATATGTTATATTTAATGAAATTTCCAACATTCCTTAACTCATTCCTAAATGGAAAGTGGTCATTATAGTATTTATTATAAGAATTAGGGATTCTCCATATATTCACGTTAAGATCGGGAAAAGGCTCAAGAACACGATTCTCTGTAGTATGGTTATCCTTTTGACTTAAGAAGGGAGTATAGATTATTGCGATAAAGCACATTACATATACTACCGAACTTGAAATAGGAGAAGAGTTACGTAAAAACCCTAAAGTTAGTATTAGGCAAACTAAAGCCAAGACCAATGAAATAGTATAAAAAATACCGGAAAGCTTGGTGTATATTTGGCTCATTATCTCAGTATCTATCATCAGTACAGAGGCAGTTTCCGTTAACTCTACATCAACTTTTGATTTAGAACCTTGAAGTGAAGTCGACTCTTGTCCATTGTTTGATAATATCAAACAGTTTTCTGAAAGTTGATCAATAGAAATCTCTACTTCGTTAACTGTATGAATTAAACCAAATGAATGTATTGAAAAATTTATAGGAGCAGAGGATAATAAATATAATCTTCTAATCTCTAAGTCCTCTAGAAAAGGAGTACTTATAAAATTTGTTCCCTTTTTGAGTTGACGCCTATAAGAAACCGCACCTGCTTGAGCAGGGAAAACATTATAGCTAATCGTAACTTCTTGATTTTGTTCACTAACAATTTCAATACCGATTTCAATTGGTCTACTATTTACAAATACTTCAATTAGTATATAACTACATAATAAATAACACAACCATGAAAGAATCATGGATGATAAAACTTTATAAATCCAATCTTTCATTGCTAAAATCTAAAATAGATGAATGGGTTATAGGTATTGTTTGCCATTTCAATTATTGATAAAAACAGTATTACAAAAATTGCAATGGACTCAAAAATTGCATATCCTCTTCTGTTTCTAATTTTATCAATCCTCCCAAAAATAGGAAAGCAAAGTATAACCCCAACAAATAACAATAACCAATAATATGAACTCATTACACTGCTTATTGAGAATACACTTGATTGAACGTTAATTCCCAGCATTGTTTTCTGAATTTGTAGTGCATCAGTCCAATTTTCAATTCTAAACAATACCCAACCAAAAACAACAATTAATAACATGTACATGTGTTGTATGATAGCAGGCATTCGTTTCAATATTTTGTCGAAACCAGCTCGCTCAATTAACATAAATATTCCATGAAAAAGACCCCATATCACAAAGCTCCAACTAGCTCCATGCCATAAACCAGTGATAAAAAAGACTATAATCAAATTTCGCATTGTCAGAAGAGTAGATCCTCTACTTCCTCCTAAAGGAATATACAAATAATCTCTAAACCATATGGATAGTGATATATGCCAACGTGTCCAAAACTCACGAATTGATTTAGAAATATAGGGAAAATTAAAGTTTTCAGCTATATCAAACCCAAACATTTTACCTAATCCTATGGCCATATCTGAGTATCCTGAGAAATCATAATAAATTTGTAAAGAATAAGCTAATACAGCTAACCATGCCATAGGTGTTGAAATATCATTGACAGGTAACATGTAGATTTCATCCGCTATATAGGCCATTGGATTAGCAATCAACATCTTCTTGCCCAATCCTATTACAAAGCGTCGGATTCCTTCATTAAATTTGATTAAATTTTGTGTTCGTTGTAATAATTGCTCAGCAATCTCATTATACCTAACGATTGGACCGGCTACCAATTGGGGGAAAAGTGCAACATACAACCCTAAATTTAAAAAGTTCCGTTGAGCTTTTACCTCTTTACGGTATACATCAACCAGATAAGAAATACTTTGGAATGTATAAAAAGAAATACCCAAAGGAAGGCGTTCATATTTGATTCCATCAATAATTGGAATACTTAAGACGCTCAGAAGCTGATTAATATTCTCTACGATGAATTGAGAATACTTGAAATAGACCAAGACTCCTAGGTTTACAACAATACCTACTATCAGTGCTACAACTTTACTCCGTCCCTCTTTATTCTCAATCCATTTACCTATAAAAAAATTAAGTAATATGGAAGCAAGCATTACAAATACTTTCTCTCTTTCTCCCCAAGCATAGAAATATAAAGAAGCAATAAACAATAAAGTATTTTGCCATTTTATATTTCTCCAAACATAATTTCCAATCAGAATGAAAGGTAGAAAGGAGAACAAGAAAAGTAAAGAACTAAAAATCATGGATTCAACTTTTTAGATATTAAACTAGCTACACTTTTTGCTCCATTTGCATTTAAATGACCATTGTCAAAATGGTATTTTCTATCTTGCAACTCATTGGAGAAATCCAAAATTGGTACATTTTTTCCCACTATTTCAACTAGTCGATCATTAAATCCAACTAATTTAGCTTTGTATGATGGCAATCTAACCAAATACAAATCAATCCCCATTGTTTCACTCTCGTTTACAATCGCGATAAGAGACTCGATAAATGTTTTTTGTTCCTTCTGAGGGGAATAATCTATACTTAAATTTCGATCGACCAACTTGTTTAGGTGTTTATCTTCATTTGAAAGTGGAATAAACCCAAACTCATTTACATTTGTTGTTTCATCAGGCTCAAGTCTACCTTTAAAAACCCAATTTATTGCTTCAAACATGTTTTGGTTTTCTCTGTATAACCAACTCACTTTTGAAGGTAAGTAACTCTTGGAGGAATTTTTTACGATTTCATTCAGTACGGGCTCGTATTGAATAAAGGGAAACAGCTTGTCCTTTCTATAAATGGCCTTTTCATTTACTTTAAAAGCATCATCATCATCAACTACAAGAAGGATTGTTTTGGGTTGATAGACTTGTGTAATAATATTAAAGATACTTTCGTGAAAGTTAAGATTTGACCCTGAGAAGCCAAAATTATACGCCGTTTGATTATTGAGATTTTTCTCTAGTTCTCCTGTATCTATTCCATTTAAGGACCTAGAAGACCCAATGATAACAACATCACTTCTCACCTTACCTTTCATTAGCAGCTCAATCCGTTGGTCATATTGTCGATTTATTATCCCTTTAGAAATAGAAAAACCAATCGGTTTATCCACAAGGAAAATAATGAATACAAACAAGGCTATTTTAACAATTAATTGTTTCATTAAAACTGAAAATAGATAAAAGGAATTTCTTGATCAAATGAGTAAGCCATTATAAGAAGCGTAATACCAACATATAAAGTCCACCTAAAGAATACAGATTTAGTAGCTAAAATCTCTCTAACACTGCCTTTATACTCTTGAATATAATGAACATACTCAAGCACCATAATCCCGATAAGCAATGCAATGAAACGAATTGAATCATGTCCTAGATATAATATATGCGCTCTACTATTACCTTCATTGCTTATTATTCCCATTATATCATTTGACCAACCTTTGAATAACGATTTGCCCAACACTTGAGCAGCATACAAATCAGAAGTATAAAATAGTATCCCTAAAACTGCAAAAATTAAATAGGTTTTAACTCTTAAAAACCGTCTATACCAAACAGATTTTCTAAAAGAGCCCAACTTCTTATTTGCTTCTGACTTTAATTTAGTGAATCGTAAAGTCAAAACAATAACCAACCCATTCAAAATACCCCAAATCAAAAAGTTATAGCTTGCTCCATGCCATAACCCTGAGACCAAAAAAACAATCATTACGTTTCGATAAGCCTTCCGACGTCCTTTCTTACTCCCACCTAAAGGAGAGAAAATATACTCCTGAAACCAGTTAATTAAGGAAATATGCCATCTATTCCACAATTCTGACAAACTCTTTGCGAAAAAGGGCCTTCTAAAATTCTCCATCAGTCTTACTCCCATAACTTGAGCACCTCCAATTGCGATATCAGAATATGCTGAGAAATCACAATAAATCTGATATATAAATAGACAAGAACAAAGAAGCACTGAGAACCCATTAAATTGTTCTGGGTTATCAGTCACGTATTTTATCATGGGTGAAATCTGATCCGCAATCACTACCTTTTTAAAAAAACCCCATGTCATCAACTTTAATCCATCTGTTATCCTTTTATATTCAACAAATTGCTTAACCTTAAATTGAGGCAGCAAATTAGATGATTTTTCAATTGGACCAGCCACTAATTGAGGGAAATAAGTTACATATAAAGCAAAATATCCTAAATGATGCTCTGCTTTAATCTTTCCTTTATAAACATCAATGGAATAACCCATAGTTTGAAAAGTATAAAACGAAATTCCAACAGGAAGAATGATACTTAAAGATGGAATTAAGTATGGAATATTCAATAATTCAAATAAACTGGCAAAGGAATCATTAAAAAAATTGTAGTATTTAAAGAGGCATAGGATCCCTAAGTTACTAATTAAGCTAATAATTAAAAAAGGCCTACGACCTTTCTTAGTCAGCTTTTCATCCATTTTGATTCCCGCTATATAATCAATCAAGGTGGAAATAAGGATTAAAAACAAAAACCACCCATTTGCTAACCCATAAAAGAAATAACTCGCCAACAATAAAAAAAACCATCGGAAGCGGAATGGAAGGATAAAATAGATCCCAACAACTATAGGAAAGAAGTATAAAAATTCAATAGAATTGAAAAGCATTGAACTCTTTAAAAATAATTACAGTAACAATTAACTACTTCTTTTTGGGGAAAAAGCGTTGCAAAACTAAGTATATATTTGCAGACATATTGATATACCTTTAACAGTTTTTAAGACAATCATCAATCCGTATTACGATTCAATATTGTGCGGCTTTGGGATTACATTCTATTTAAATATGATAACACCTAATAGACAAATGGGCTTTATGCACGTCCCCAGAACAGCTGGTGGATCAATCGTCAATGAATTAATGAAAACAAACTGGGTGATTCTTGGGCATGATGTTACATCTCCTCATTACATGCACCTTTCTAAATTCAGAAAAATTCACCCTCTCAAAGAAGCATATTTTATAGGAGCTGTAAGAAACCCATATGATCGATTAGTAAGCGCTTATCATTTTTTAAAGGCTGGTGGTGATAACGAAATGGACAAAAAAGATGCTGAAAAATTCATTAATCAATTTGATTCATTCGAGACATTTGTATTGAAGCAATTTTCCTGGTTAAAAAGTAGAAGCACATTAAAACAAATCCACTTAAAACCACAATACTACTGGATTACCAAATCAAATAAACTTTTAATTGACCAGCTCTTTAAATTTGAACAATTGGATAAACTATTTGACTTTGTTGTGGCTCACAGTGAAATTAAACATGAAATGATAAGTCATGTGCATGCCAGTAAGCATTCGAATTATCAGGACTATTATTCAACTTCCATGAAAAAGTTGGTTCAAAGAGCTTATTACTTAGACTTTAAACTTTTTAATTATAAGGTTTAATCAACTTAAATAGTTTAAAATTATTCCAATTGAATTGATTGTCAAAGTTTTGAAAAACTTCAACATTTAATGGACGAATTAAGACCTCATCAAAATATACCGAATCTGAATACTCCATACTACCCTGTGAACATAGCATTATATATTCTGATGTCGAATTCAATTGAAAACTGATTTCGTTAAATGACCATTTGCCATCATAAACATTACTTAATGAAGGATTAATATATTCTGTCCGTATAATGTCACCACTTTCATTTTTTACTTCTAGCCAAACCGTATTAAAATATTGATCGTACAGATTATTATAAGCCCAGAAACTTAATTGATACAATTTATTAGGATCTAATTTTATCGACTGCCCATTTAAAAGTATTCCAAATTCACTCTTTCTTTTCTTCAAAGCTCCTTCTCCTCGATATTGAAAGTCTGTTGGCAAATCGTCAAAAGATACATACGCTATTCTTGAACTATCAGACTTGTAGAATCCCCACAATGAGTCGTACAAATAATGCTCTGCCTTTTCTTCTAACCCTAGAATAATCTCTTCTGAGTTATCAGTAAACAAATTGATTAAGTCGATTTGATACCATTCGAATTCTTCATTGGAATACAGAAGTTTAGCTCGGCTCAGGAACTCCTTTTCTAATGGCAACACCTCACTTTTTGAGAAAACAACAAGTAAGGGTTTATCATTCAAATAGTTTTGTATTGGCTTCTTGATAAAAGCTGGGGTTAATAATTGTACTATACTTTGAGCCTCCGCTACTGAATTTCTTGATAGCATAGCACTCATTAGTGGCAATCCTGTTTTGATCGATAACTGCATCGATAGTCTTTTAGACTTTTCATCATCCTGTAAGGCATTTAATCCAGTATACTCATGATAAAAAGGAACCGGAAAAATCGCTTGAAAATCATTGAAATCAATATCGGATTGCATGGCATCATCAAAAATTTGATTCTGAAATGGAGATTTGTGAATACTGATAACTTCGCTTAGATGAAGGTGAACAGCCATTCCCTCTATAAGCAATAATAATCCTGCCACAGTTAAGATTATACTTCTATACTTCAAAAGAGTAAGAGTGTTTAAGACAACCAATGAAAAGGTGGTGATGACAAAATAGAATGCCCATGCAAATCGGCCAAGACCAACAAACTGCTTAATAATTGAAGGCAATAAAAAGTCCAACCCATACCTAAAAGGGAAAGCAAATGAAAACATTAATAAACAAAAAGCTGATAGAAGAAATACCCACCAATGTTGATTTAACCCTGCAAAAAACAACTTAACCTTTCCAACTACCAACCCATAAATTAAATAAATGAAGGCCATAAATAGAATAACTATGGTTGATAACCCAATATAGTTACCCACCCTTGACCATGGCTCAGCATTGAGGTGGGAAAAATCAAACAGCAATTCAAAAATGGGCTTAAATGGAGAAACTAAAGGCAACAAAATAGAATGTAATGACGCTCGATGCTGGAAAAGATATGGCATCTCAATTCTACCAGAATGTTGATCTAAAGTCTTAATTAGCAACACAACTATTATTGTTGGTATTAACACCTGAACCAAGAAATGCAGCCAAACATCTATTTTTTTCTTATCGGTAAAAAATAACCAATGAAATAACCATACAAATGCGGTGAATGCTAAAAGTATAAATCCAAGATAATTATGTGAATAAAACCAAAATAGGGTATTCAAACCAATCAAACTGCTGTACATCCAATCTTTAGAACCCTCAAGATACTTGATTATTAAAAACCAACCCATCGGAAAAAAACAAACATATGACAAAGAGTAATGACCGTGTTGCCATAAGATGGCTGTTGAGCATAAAAATGAAATTCCTAGTGCTGCAATTATTGCAGCTATTCTTGGACATTTATAATAATCAAGAATTAAGAACAAAAACACAGCTGCGATTGGGATAGAAAAAAGCATACAAAAGTTCAAAATTCCAACACCATAATCACTTATATCCCAAAAGTAGGTACAAAAGAATTTCAAAAAATTGGCGAAGAAAGGGTGAATATCAACGAGAAAAATCAGTTCTCCATATGGATAATTCATCCCATCAAATGAAAGATAATTAGGATCATGCTTTATATGATACAAGTAATTATAATAGTTCTTAAAACCATCTCCTCCGTTACAAAACAGAACTTCGTTAAGGTTTAATATTATGTCTGAATATAACCCAAAAAGTAGTCCAACTGCTATGCAGAAAACCAGAAGTAATGAATTGTTTTTACTGAACAATACCTTCATTTTTAATTGTTGAAACGAGTCTTAAAAAATAAACTATTTTTTAGTTTTTACTCTTAATGGTCTTTCTTAACCGATTAATATTAATACCGAAGCTAATAGAGGTATTCAACCATCTATTCGTATAAAAACCATCTTCAGGGGAAATGTAGAACCCAATTTGCCAAGTGAAATCAAAAATATCTTCTTTCTTTAATAGTGTCATTGTAGGTTGAGCAGAAGTAAAGGTTTTTCTAAAAAAGTAATCTTTTGATTGTGGGTAATACGGCGAATTATTGATATCGTAAAATGTAATTGCTGCTAACTTCGCTGAAAAACGCACAGAGGTAGTTTTATTAATCTCATATGCAAAAGTAGGCTGAATAAAAATGTGTTCATGCATGGCTTCAAGAGAAACTTGAGTGCGTAAAAATAAGTCATTCGAAGTTCCTACTATTCCTGACTCACCAATTCCATAGCCAGCATAAATTTCGAAATAATGTAAAGTGTCAATTCTTAAATAGTAGCCCAACCCAAATTCATACTGCTGATTATTATAAGTATTGACAATTGAAGAGTTTGGGCTTCCCTCATTTCTTCGCTCCACATTTTGAAATCCATTGGTATAATTGGCAATAATTCCTAGGTGATTTAATGGACTATAAGCTGCTTCTACCCCATAATTCCGACCTAAACTAACCGATAAATTTCCATCATTTTTCCCTTCTAACACTGGAACATTTGCTCTTCCAGGCTTATACAAATTGCAACTGGCAAGTAAAACAGTTGATATAATACAAACGAATAGTGACTTCATTGAATAAGCGAATGATTTAGGTCAATGAATACATTTAACCGATTGCAATAAGGAATCACTTCACTTATGAAACCAAAGTTGCCTGGGTGGCAATTCACATTTCTTTTTCCGTAAAAACAACTGTCAGCGATATACCATTCTATTTCAAAAGGGTAAAAACTTTGAAAGTCGCGTACGATTATATCTAACGATTGACCATCTGTAAATGGTCCAACGAACTCTTTACTATAATTACTATTGGAATAAGAAACCTCTTTAATAAAAAGGGTATCGCTTCTGGTCAGTTGGTTGACTCCGGTGGTGAAAATAGAAATGGTATCTTTTAGCTGTTTGATTAATTCAACATGCAATTCGTTTTGCCACGGAAGTCGATTAGAAATTAGCGTTTCTTTCCCAGATGATTCGTCATAACTATAAAGTCGCAAATCATTTGAATTAAACTTAAAAGATGTTGTTTCTAAAATGTATTTAGTAAAAAACTCCCCATTTAAATTTGTACTCGTTTGTGCAAGAAGTTTATTATCATGAAATGCTGAAACAGCATATAGCCTTATAGCTACATCATTCATTGTAGTACCTTGGCAATTTTTTAAATAAACACCCGATAGGGTGTATTCTTCAAAATTTAATTGATATTTAGTTTCTTCACGATCTAAACATGAAGAAAGGATTAATGCTAGAACTAAAAAATTGATATTTCTCCTAATCATAACGATTATTTAGCTAGCAACTAAGTTATATAAATACTTCCATAGATATTAAATTTCTGACATTATTTCTATAGAAGGATAAAAACACCTTACACGACAATCAAATGATCATGTAGACTAATTGCAATCCACTAATTTATTTTTAATCAGAGCGCTATATTAAATATCTATCTTATTGTTCTGAAAGTAAAAATGTAAGGGTAAGTATACTCTCTCGTTTCCTTTTTATAAAGCATAATTTTGTATTCACTCTCTTCATCACATTTAGCTGCTGCCCATTGATTATTATAATCTGAAACGACAATCATCTTACCAAAAGGGTCTTCAAACCTTACTTGGTAATCATCAATGTTATCTTTTATCTTATCCGGTAAAATATCCTCTTGAATTTCTACTTCAAATTTGATCGTTGTACAGTCTATCTGACTAATATTTTTTGCAATCACATATTGCTCCTTACTGATGTTAGACACTTTTTGCGTTAAATAAATATCCTCCAAATCGTTATCTTTTTTACATCCTCCAAACATAAAAAGCAATATCATGGAGTAAAAGAGGAGAGTATTCTTTTCGAAATTAAGTAGACTCATGATTCAATAGAGTTATTTTTTTGTTTCAAATTTAAAGTAGTAAGGTTTCGACTCATTGCTGTGATAAGAGGTATATATCGAAATGCGATAAGTGTTAACCGTATCACATATAGCTGATGCGTATTGCTCATTTCTAGTACCGGCATAAAATATCTTTCCGTATGGATCCTCCACTTTTATATGATAAGGTCCAATGTCATCGGGTATACTATCTAAATCAACATCTACATAAAACCCTATTCTATCACAACTAACCTGCCTCACATCTCTAACCGATACACAGCAGAGATAAGGGTCTTCGTATATCGAAGGAGTAATTGAAACACCTTCTAGCAAGTCCTCCCTTTCACAAGATGTAATGAGAAATATAAAAAAGAAACAAAATGTTATCGATCGCATAATACTAAAACTGAAATTTTATATACAACCCAGTTGATTGAACAGTAAGTGTTGGGATAATATCTAAGCGAGCTAATTTAGGTTCTTCACTAAATTCAGGTCTTTTCAATTTTTTACTGAGTTTCCAGGTTACAAAATTTAATACCACGGCAGCTCCTGCTCCGTAAATTATAAATTCACTATTTTTATTAATTTGATTCACTGCATTGGTATACTTATCCTTTGTATTGTCAAATTTAGTCCTATTGGATAATAAATCGAGCTCCCAAAAAGAATCTTCATATGCTTGCTTATGCATTAAAGCTTCTTGTTCATAACGGTCTGCATCTGCGTTTAGATTAGAGTTTTGAATTAGCTTACTTCCAGCTATTATACCATAGGCCAGTATTGGACCATAGCGCATACTAAACCTTGAAAAATTGTATGCATGTAATTTCAATCTATACGACTTGTACTCTTTAGTAGGTTGCAACTCCACTGATACTGTTTTATAAAAACCATTCCCAATTTTCACTTGCTTAGTTACTAATTCCCGAGTAGGAGCCCAAATTTTCACCTCATATGTTCCGGTATCAAGCTCAATCGGTTTTCCTGACTCATAGGTGGCAGTACCGATTTGAATTATAGCATTTTGCGGGATCGTATATACTTTTAAAATTCCACTGTTTTGACTTACTAGCAGTGTGCTAAAGAAAAGTGCCAATAATAACAAAGTGGAGCCTCTAGATTTCAATGGATTCATCTCTAATTTTGTAGGTTTTAATTCTTTGGAAATAACTAATTTCTGGAAAAATAGAGAAAATAATTAAGTACAAAACAAAAAAGGAGAATATTTTTACAAATCTTCTCCTTTTATTAAATTCTAAACCAAGTTTTTATAGGCTAATTTCCCAGAATCTCCAACAACTCGTCCAACTTCGGAGTTAAAATAATTTCGGTTCTTCTATTCTCAGTTCTTCCCTCTTTTGTAGTGTTTGGAGCCACTGGCACATATTCGCCTCTTCCAGCAGCAGTTAACCTCGTAGGATTTACCTTACTGTTTTCTACAATAATTTTAACCACCGATGTTGCACGCTTAACGCTTAAGTCCCAGTTGTCAGCAATTGGGCCGGAACCTTTTAGAGGTACATTATCCGTATGACCTTCAACTAAGACATTTATGTCTTGATTTTGTTCCAATACTTTTGCCAACTTCTTCAAAACATCTACTCCTTTTGGGTCAATCACATAGCTTCCTGATTTATAGAGTAAACTCTCGTCTAACGAAACGTATACTTTCCCATTCTTCGTTTCAATTTTCAAACCATCATTTTCAAAGCCCAATAATGCATCTTGAACCTTCATTCTTAACGCATTCACAACAGAGTCCTTCTCATTCAATATAGATTGTAACTCCTTCACTTTTGCTTCTCTCTCTTCCAAGTCCCCATTTAAAATAGATAAACGCTCTTCTTTTGCATTTAAATCAGCTTCTAGTCTTTGTAAAGCATCTCTTTGCTTCTGCAATTCAGACTCAGCTTCTTGTAGACTTCCAAATAAACGTTTGTTGTCAGCAGCATTTCCCGCCAATAAGTCTCTATTTTTTTCTAATAGCAAGTCATAAGTTTCATTCAACTTATCATAGTTTTTAGTCAAGGTTCTCAATGACTTTCCTTGCACAGTAGTATCTGCTTGTAGCCCTTTTAATCTTCGTTCAAAATCTTCAAACTTAGACTGAACTTCAGTTAGCTGCTCATCCAATTCTCGGGTTCTCTCTTTAAGCGCATTATTTTGCTCTTCACACGCCATTCGACGTTCTTTCATCTCTTCGTATTTCCGTGCAGGAACGCAAGCAAACAGTAAGCTACTCAATAAGATTGAAAAGGTTATTCTTTTTAATTTCATTTTGAATCCATTTTTAAACTATTACAAATATTGTTCTTTTCCATACAGCACGAATGATGCCGTAAAATAGTTTTAAACACTTCGTTTTTAATTGGCATTAAAAGTCTATTTCCACTAAAACAGGACAGTGATCGGAATGCTTTGCTTCTGGTAGAATCGCCGCTCTTGTTAACTTTTCGCTTAGCGAATTACTTACCATATGGTAATCAATTCGCCACCCTAAGTTTTTACCTCTTGCGCCTGCTCGATAGGTCCACCATGAATAATTGTGTGGCTCCTTATTAAATACTCTAAAAGAATCAATAAATCCACTATCTATGAACTGAGTTACCCACTCTCTTTCTTCAGGTAAAAACCCTGAAGTGTTGGCGTTTCGCGTCGGGTTGTGGATGTCTATCGCAGTATGACAAATGTTATAATCTCCACATATTATCAGGTCTGGTATGGTCTTTTTCAATTCATTGATGTACTCTTGAAAATCCGCCAACCACTCCATTTTAAATGCTTGACGTTCATCACCTGAACTTCCGGAAGGCATATAAACGCACAACACAGAATATCCATTATAATCAGCTCTTATTACTCGACCCTCAAAATCATATTTTTCAACCCCCATTCCGTACTCTACATGTAATGGTGTTTCCTTTGTAAAAATTGCCACTCCACTATAGCCTTTTTTTTCAGCTGAAAACCAATATGTCTCATATCCCAATTCTTCGATTTGATCCATTTCAACTTGGTCTTTATGGGCTTTAGTTTCTTGTATACACAATATATCAGGCTGTGCGGCTTGCATCCATTCTACCAATCCTTTTTTCATGGCTGCTCTTATTCCGTTTACATTGTATGATATAATTCTTTTCATGATCTATTACTTGAAATTTCTAAAATGTGAAATTCTGAAATAAATTCCGTAGTTAAAACTTTCTCCAACTTCTCTACTCACTAAAACGCTTAATTTTCCGTTAATTTACGGTCATCAAAGGCAGTGATTATTGAATACTCTCCGAATCCTTTTTGTTTTACTTATCCTCTCCTTTTTGGATCTTCAAGCCCAAGAAGGCTCTACCTATAGAGAAAAGGCCATCCAAGTTGAATCTGATACGATAATTTTAGACACTTTCGCTATCGCAATAGGAACGGAATTAGTCTTATTCGACAACCAAAAACTTGATAGCACTTTCTATACTATTGATTATGCTAGGTCTTTATTCCTTCTAAATGATTCCTCATTATTTAACAAAGAAATCAAGATTTCCTATCGAATTATAGACTACGATTTTGATAAAAAGTATTATCATAAAGATCTATCAGAAATTGAAAAAGCAGACCCTGGCCTACCTAATTTTTATACCATTCGTCCTAGTGATAATCAAGAAAATGTATTCGATCTAGGTGGACTCAACAAGAGTGGCAGTATTTCTAGAGGTATTGCATTTGGTAATAATCAAGACCTGTCTGTAAACTCCAATTTAGATCTTCAATTATCCGGAAAATTATCCGACAATATCAACATTCGAGCGGCTATATCGGATGATAACATACCTATACAGGCTGAAGGAAACACTCAACAACTAAGAGAGTTTGATCAAGTATTCATCCAATTGTATAACGACGATTTTGAGTTAACTGCAGGTGACTTCAGATTAAATCGACCGAAAAGCTACTTCATGAATTTTGATAAAAAAGTGCAAGGAGGAAGCATAAAAACTCATCTATTTTTAGATAAGAAAGAAGAAGAGAATGTAAAAAATAGGGCTTTGTTACATTCTCAACTAAGCATTGCAGTGTCTCGTGGAAAATTTGCACGAAATGTTCTAAGTAGTGGTGCCCCAAACGGGGGAATTGGAGTAGAAGGCAACCAAGGTCCCTACCGACTAAGTGGAGCTGAAAACGAAGCGTTTATTATAATTCTATCCGGAACGGAGAAGGTGTTTTTGAATGGGAAACTATTAAAACGTGGTCAAGAATTTGACTATGTAATTGATTACAACACAGGCGAAATAACCTTTACGCCCAATCAGTTAATCACAAAAGACTCTAGGATAATTGTTGAATTCCAATACTCTGAACGCAATTATGCGCGATCTTTAATCTACACCAATCAAACTTTTCAAAAAAAGAACTTAGAACTTCGACTTAATATTTACTCCGAACAAGACAATAAAAAACAACCCTTACTTCAAGAGTTAAGCGATTCTGATAAGTTACTATTGTCACAAATTGGTGATAGTTTAAATCAAGCATTGGTTTCCGGAGCGGATACGGTGGAAGAGTTTATTAATGACCAAATTTTATATAAAAAGATAGATACTCTTGGGTATGCAGATGTTTATGTTTATTCCGTCAATCCCGATAGTGCAAAATACCGTGTTCAATTTTCTCAAGTTCCTCTTGGACAAGGAGATTACATTCGAATACAAAGCGCAGGAAATGGGAAGGTGTATAAGTGGATAGCTCCGGTTAATGGAGCCTCTCAAGGTAATTTTATTCCTTTTGTACAGCTGATTACACCAAAGAAAACCCAGATGGCCACCTTTGGAGGAACCTATAAAATAAGGGAAACGACCACCATTAATTTTGAAGGAGCAATTACTCAACGTGACCTCAACACATTTTCGACGGAAGACAGTGGTGATGATAATGGTTATGGGTTTGAAGTAGAGCTCGACCATAAATCTCCATTGAAGAAAGTGGAAGAAAAAACAACTGTGCAGCTTTTAGGAGGGTTTCATTTTGAACAAAGAGGAGCTAACTTTAACCCAATAGAACGGTACAGGGATATTGAATTTGAGCGGGATTGGAACATAAATGCTTTGAGTCTCATTGGTGACCAATCTTTAGGCAATGCCTATGCCGGATTAGATTTCGGTAGAAGAGGAAAGGTAGTTTACAACCTAGGAATATTTGAAAATGGAACAGACTACAACGGAATCAAACACAGCTATCAAGGAAATTTCCAACAAAATGGATATCAAGTAAAATCGAATGGTAGTTACCTTACCACCAACGGATTGGTCAACTCTACTTTCTTACGCCATTATACCACATTAAGTAAAGACATTAGCTCATTTACTTTTGGTGTTTATGGAGATCAAGAAAAAGCCATTTTTAATTTAGACAGCAATCAAATCGGATTAAACAGCAACAATAAGCTTGAATGGAAAGTTTTCGTGAAGACTAGGGATACGGCTGCCAATAGCAATAAGTATGAGTTGAGTTATGGACAGCGATTTGACTACCTACCTCGACCAACAGAATTGGGCTTAGCAAATAAAGCTGAAGATTTTAATGCTTCATTTTTACTAGCCAAAAACCCAAGTAATCGACTAAAAGGTCAGGCAACTTATAGACGATTAAAAACCGTAGATAATGAATTAAGTAATTTAGAGGCAGAAAACACGCTGATCGGAAGGCTAGAGCACGACTTTAAAATTCTAAAAGGTTTCATTAGCACCAATACCTTCTATGAAATTAGTTCAGGGTTAGAATATAAAAGAGAATTCTCTTACATAAAAGTCACCGATGGGCAAGGAATTTATCTATGGAACGACTATAACTCCAATGGTATAAAAGAGTTAAACGAATTTGAAGTAGCTGGAACAAACAACGCGTTTCAGGCCAATTACATCCGAATTTTTACTCCAACTACCGAAACGATAAAAGTTTATAGTAATCAATTTAATGAAGTTCTTTTTATCCGGCCGGAAGTGGTGTTAGTGAATAAAAAAGGAATTTTGAACCTCCTTTCTAAGTTGTCAAACAAAACAGCATATCGCGCTGAAAGAAAGACCTCCAGAAGTGACGATATTTACAACCCCTTTAGTTCTCCAATTGAAGATTCTACACTAATTTCAGTTAGCTCAACGGTGTCGAACACTTTCTATATTAATAGACTAGGCACTAAATTTGGGACAGATTTATTCTACCAGAACACAAAAAGTAAAAGCTTGTTGACCAATGGATTTGAGAGTAGAACTTCTATTACGAGAGAACTCAGAAGTAGGTATAATGCATCCAACACTATCACTGTAAACACCGTATTCTCCTTTAATGAAAAGTCGAATATTTCAGATTTCTTTGATGATAGAAACTACGAAATTGTTAGTTATATCGCTCAACCAAAAGTAAGCTATCAACCCGGCGTTCAATTCAGAATCAGCTTATTTGGAGAGTATGGTGACAAGGATAATCGACTTGGAAATGAGCGTGCATTCAACCGCACAGTTGGCACAGAAATACAATATAGCAAGGCTGGAAAGGGGAATTTAACCGTAGAGATTAGATACATCGACATCACTTTCAACAGCGGTTCAAATAGCGCTCTTGCTTTTGAAATGTTAGATGGATTGCAAGCCGGAGGTAACAGCACTTGGACCGTGAATCTGCAGAAAAACCTTTCCAAAGCAAG